>OKSH01000598.1_pt1 | contig 37892 bp, 38 predicted proteins | sample 1601231 | NCBI WGS metagenome assembly OKSH01 (sample SAMEA3541596, study PRJEB24748) | human gut metagenome | biome: human gut; feature: human-associated habitat; material: faeces | place: China | collected 2012
CATTTTAAAACCTCATTATTTAGGTAATAAAAAGCCCTGACCGGTTAAGGTCATTATTTATCTTTCATTTATTTACTTAATCGCTAAGTCTGTCGGAAATATTGATGCCACTGCTTTTATTTGGTTAATTGCCTCAATAAACCTCACCTGTTCGTTATGTGTTAATTGTTCAAATTTAAAGCTATGTTTTTCTTTTTCTATTTCCGCTAAAAAGAAAATCATACTCAAAACACGATTATTATTTCTGACTTTATTATTACTGTGTGACCGTAATTCTTTCATAAAGTCACCCATGCCAGCATTCAGTGGCTTACCCTGAATTTGGAACAAATTTGCCCGCATTTTTGCAGCAATATTCATCCCATCAATTTTTTCGTCTATGGCCATAGATACAGCTCTGTCCCATCTTGGTGCACGATGTATTTCCGGCTTTCCTCTCCCGACACCTTCCGTTACCTGCAAATCAGCTGCTGTATTCATACCCCCTCCAACGATTAATAATCCGATTTTTTAGCCATGATCGGGAACATGGTGTGTGGTATATTTGCCATGTCTGCTGTTTCTTGACCGGAACCAGACATAGCGCCTACCAAAAAAGGAGAATCACCATGTGTGATGATGATGAAAAACAATTAGTAAAACGTGATAATGATGACCGCCGAGATTTCCATGTCATGCGGGAAGCAGCCCCTAATGATAATGAGGACTCAAAAGACAAGGAATAATAAATATGACCAATCAGTGCAACGTTTCCGACGATACAATATTTCACCTTCACTGGTGCTACTTTATGGAAGATATGACTTCCACATTTTATTTTCGGATAGATAAACTGTGCATATTCATGCAACTGCTTCTTGGTTCTGCCGTCATAGGTAACATCATGAATACAACACTGATTGGTCTTACTATTGCTATAATTGCCGCATACCAATTCAGTTGTAATCCCGCCAAAATAGCCAATAGTGCAAAACAGCAAGCTCTCAGTTATTCTGGGCTTATTCATGATATTAATAACCATGATGATGTCAGTATCAGAGAGAACATGAAATCTTTGGAACCTAAAGATAGCCCTATTTTGTTGTCTATCCGAAAAGCAAGTTATATCCAGTCTGCTGTAGCGACTGGAAATATGAATACAGCCGATGCAAAGCTCAAAAAACTGAACTTGTTTAATCGCATGATTATTTCCCTGGCCGGCGGTATTCAGCATTAGTTATTTCCTTTCTTTAGCGGCTGTTTAATCTTGATTTAAATTTAAACAGCCCATCAATGAATCTAATCGCCTCCGCCAATGCATCAAACTTGCCAAAAGAATCATCACCCAGCGTAACGCGGTACTGAGTAATTTTTCTTGTAGCGTTACGTGGCAGCTTGTGGACACTAAAACCGCGATAAATAGAACAGTGCGACTTGTAACGAATAAGCTGGTAATTAACCTGTTGCATTTTTTCACCTGTCAGCAGTGAGGTTTACCCAAACCGAGCCACGCTAACCAGCCGTCGCGCATTTCTTCCGGCAGTGATTCATACGCCAGTTTCAGCCCAGCATTCCACGCCGGCAAATAAACGTAATACTCGCCCCGCTTACCTTTCGGATCTTTCATCTCAACAACCGGTAACTTGCCATCTTTGCGCATATCAGAAATTGCCTGCTTAGTTTTTCCGATCATTTCTGCAAATTTCGCCTCTGTCACACAATCCGAGGCTATTGGTGTCTTTACGATTTCCTTAGTCATCTGTTAACCTCTCTTGTTGTGGCTCTTTTTAGCCTCTTTAAGCACTCTGCTACTCATAGCGGATAATCTAACAACACACATATAATTGGAGATAATGGATTTTATGTCAATAGCCCAATCTGAAAAATTAAAGCTGATACGTGAGTCAGAACGGCTTAAGCCCAAGGAAGTATCTGAATTAGCAGGCATAAATTACACAACCTACCATGGCTATGAATCAGGAAAATCTAAAATGCCATTGGAGTCAGCTATAAAGTTGTTTGCTTTGCCTCGGTTCAGAAAATATATGACCTGGTTCATGTTTGATGAAGTCAATCCCGAGGCTGGTCAGATAGCACCAGTCCTCGCACACAATGGGCAGGACGAAACAACATCACCCCGCTCAGACAAGAAAACTGGTTAACAATACATCTGGATTTTTGTGAATTCATTGATTCACAAAGTCTTTGCGCCTTCGGAGGGCTTTCTTATGTCGATTAAGAAACTCGAAGATGGTCGCTATGAAGTGGACATTCGCCCGGCTGGCCGTAACGGAAAACGTGTCAGACGGAAATTTGATAAGAAGTTCGAAGCAATCAATTTCGAACGGTACATCATGGCCAACCATTCAAAAGAATGGGAGCCGAAGCTGACAGATAAACGTAAGCTGAGTGAACTGACAGATTTATGGTGGAATTCGATAGGAAAACACCAGGAACATTCGCACAATCACAAATACCGTGTTGAACAGTTCTGCCGCCTGATGTCTGACCCGACAGCAGCACAGATCACGAAATCACTGATATCCCGTTATTGTCAGCTCAGGATGTCACAAGGGATCAAGGCATCGACGATTAACAGGGAAATCACATGTGTGAGAAGTGTATTCAGTTATCTGATAGAAACGGAATTATTTAAAGCGGAACATCCGTTTAACGGATTTAAAAAGCTGAAGGAACAACCGACAGAAATGTCGTATCTGAGTAGTGAGGAAATTGCAGCGTTACTGAAGAAATTAGAAGGTGACGACTATAACATTGCCGTGTTGTGTCTGAGTACCGGCGCACGCTGGGCGGAAGCTGTTCGGCTGAAACGGGAACATATTATTCAGAATAAAGTACGGTTCACTTATACGAAAACACGTAAACCGCGCATTGTCCCGATCTCAGACGAACTGGCTGAACTGATTTGCCGGGATAAAAAAGACCTGCTTTTCCCGAAGGTATCTTATCTGCATTTCAGAAAGATTTTAAAAGAGACAAAACCCTCTTTACCGGCGGGACAGGCAACACATGTTCTGAGACATTCTTTCGCAACGCACTTCATGATGAACGGAGGGAGCATTATCACATTGCAGCGGTTACTTGGTCATTCAAGCCTCAGCCAGACAATGACCTATGCGCACTTTGCGCCTGACTTTTTGCAGGATGCGGTTATGTTCAATCCGTTGAAAGGAGGATGCGGGATCTGACAGAAAGTGTCCACACAGTGACCACGCTATAGCTAATTACGGCACTGTGTGGCTCTCAAAAGAGCACTGATAACATTATGATTTTATTACGAACCCCGATGTAATCAGGCGTAAGAATTGCCCCGTCTCAGGGCAATTCTTTGTGTTTATAGATTTTATACGGCTCTTCTTCGCCGTCTTTGCGGGTTTTCAGCAGTTTCAGAATCCAGGTGTATTGTTCGATATTCGGCCGCACCAGGGCTTCCACTTCTTCGTTCATGCGGCGGGCGATATACGGGTCATCCTGACCGTCAATATCATCCATCGGCGGGCGGACGTGGATATGGAACTGGTGATTTTTATGATCGTACACCGGAAACAGCGGGACAATCGCCGCTTTGCACACTTTCATCAGCCGCCCGATAGCAGGCAGTGTGGCTTTATAGGTGCTGAAAAACGGCACAAACTCACTGTGCTCTTCGCCGTGATCCTGGTCCGGCAGATAATAACCGCTGAAGCCATTACGCACACTGGCGATAAACGGTTTGATACCGGCCTCGCGGGAATGCAGGCGGCCACCGAAGTGAACCCGGGCTTTATTCCACAGGTAATCCGCCACCGGGTTTTTCTGGTGATGGAACATACCCGCCACTTTATTTCCCTGCGCGGCAAACAACATAGCCGGTAAATCAATCGCCCAGCCGTGCGGCACCATAAAGATGATATTGCGCCCTTCTGCCTGTAACGCGTCAATAATGTCCTGCCCGTGAACCTGCGTGCGGGAAATCACCCGCTGCGGATTGCGCAGACACAACTCCGCCAGCATCACAAAGGCGTGTGGTGCACTGGCAAACATCTCATCTGTGATCCTTTCCCGCTCCGCTTTCGGCATATCCGGGAAACAATAATACAGATTGATCAGTGCCCGGCGGCGTCCGCCTTTGGCAAAACGCCCGGCAATCCGGCCCACACCGGCCAGCATCGGGTCACGTAATTTAACCGGCAGGTAGCTCAGACCGGCCAGTGCGCCTGCCGCAACCCACATGCCCCAGTATTTCGGGTGCAGGTAATGGCGGTGAAATGTCGGGATATAGCCCGCTTTGCTGTCTGTATCGTTTTCTTTATACACAGAGGGATACCCGTATTAAATTAAGCTTATTTATCATGATATTATAAATACCGTGATCTATTATTATTGATTATCTGAAATCAGAAGTACATTAAAATTCTGTACGCTGAGAATGCGGCAGGCGGGTGTCTGTGCACCCGCTGCCGGAATGAGAGGATTAATCAAGTGTCAGCTGTGGCCGGTATTGTTTGACCAGTGCCAGATAGCCGGTGCGATCTTTGCCGGTCAGCCCGCCGGAACGCGGCAGTTTTGCTGTCAGCGGGTTCACAGCCTGTTGTCCGTTCCAGACTTCAAAGTGCAGATGCGGACCGGTTGAGCGCCCGGTATTACCGGATAACCCGACTTTATCACCGCGTTTGACTTTCTGGCCCGGTTTGACCAGCAGTTTGCGCATGTGCATATAACGGGTGGTGAACTGACGACCGTGACGGATAGCCACGAAATTACCCGCCGCACCACTGAATTTAGCCACAACCACTTCCCCGTCACCGACTGCCAGTACCGGTGTGCCGACCGGCATCGCGAAATCGACCCCTTTATGCGGGGCAACACGCCCGGTGACCGGGTTTACACGGCGCGGGTTAAAGTGTGAGGAAACACGGAATTGTCTGGCGGTCGGGAAACGCAGGAAGCCGCGCTCCAGCCCGTCGCCTTTGGCATCATAAAAACGGCCGTCTTCGGCGCGGAATGCATAATAATCACGTCCGTTAGTATGCAGACGTACAGCCAGCATCTGGCTCTGTTCCTGTTTGCCGTCCAGCATTTCACGGGAGGTCAGTACAGTGAAGCGATCGCCGTTTTTCACTTTACGGACATCCACCTGCCATTGTAATGCTTTGGAAATATCACGCACTTCGCTGCGGGTCAGTCCCGCTTTTGATGCACTGGCATTCAGGCTGCCGCTGACTTTGCCGGTCAGGCGTTTAGTCTGCCATTCACCTTCGCGCATCTCTTTGGTTTCTTTGAATCCGTTGCCGCTGCGGACATAGGTACGGGTTTCACGGCGGTTCACCGCCCAGCTCAGGGATTTCAGTTCGCCGTCGTCATTCAGCTCCCAGGCGAGGGTCTGGCCGATTTGCAGGTTACGCAACCCTTTGTACTGATTGGATAATAAAGCCACATCAGAGGAATCTATCCCGTACTGTGTCAGAATGGCAGACAGGCTGTCGCCGCTGGCAACAGTGTATTCAAGTGATGTCGGGATAACGGTGTCAGTCGGGGAGGCTTCGTCGATATCATCAGACTCTTTGGCAAGTCCTTCATCCGGCAGCTGATCACTGCTGTCGGTGATAATATCGTCAGTATCGGTATCAGTGTCCGTGCCGGTTCCTGCCTGCGTGCCGGAGGTGTCAGCAGGTGGCGCAAAATCAGTTTCAATATATTGTTCGTTATCAGCATTCCGCTCATGATATACAGCAAACGGGTGCCAGACAGCGACACCCAGTGTTGCGGCAGTTAACATCCCCAGCATCATGCGATGCGCTTTGGGTAACTGGTTGTATACCAGAACGGCGGATTTTGCCAGTTGCTGCAATTGCACGCGTTCTGTTCCTTATTTATTGCTCCAGGCAGGATGCGTACTGTGCTGATAACCGTGACAGGAAGTTGGTATAACCGTCCCGATCCACTGCAATTCCGCTGCCCAGCGGGTCAAGGACGCCCATCTTCGCGTTCGTCCCTTTGGCCACCGCTTTAATGACTGCCGGCCTGAACTGCGGCTCAGCAAACACACACAAGGCGTTTTGCTCAGCCAGCTTTAATTTGATGTTATTGAGTGTCTGCGCACCCGGCTGAATTTCAGGGTTGACCGTAAAATGCCCGGAAGGCGAAAGGTCAAAACGTTTTTCAAAATAACCATAGGCGTCATGAAAAACAAAATACCCGTGTGTTTTCACCGGTGCCAGCTGCTGAGCAATATTCTTCTCAGTTTCAGTAAGTTGTCCATTGAATTTACGCAGGTTTACGTCCAACACAGATTTTTTATCCGGATAACTCACCAGGAGTTTATTATACACTGCCTGAGCGGTCTGCCGGGCAATATCCGGCGACATCCACAGGTGCATATTGTACTCACCGTGGTGGTGATGCCCGTCCTCATCATGGTCGTCATCTTCATCGTTTTTCAGCAGAAAAGGTTTAACAGACTCAAGTTCGCTGATAACGATCTGTTTTTGCTCCGGAACAGCTGAAAGCGGCTTTTGCAGGAAGGTTTCCAGCTCCGGCCCGACCCAGACAACCAAATCCGCTGAACGGATTTTTTTCAGGTCAGACGGTTTGAGTGCATAATCATGCGGCGAAGCACCATCCGGCAGTAAAATCTGTGTGTCCGTGACGCCATCTGCAACCGCAGCGGCGATTAACCCGACAGGACGTACTGATGTTAACACATCTGCGCTGGCGGTTTGTGCGGCCAGACTCAAAAATGTGGCAATAAACGCTGTTTTTATTCCGTGCCGTGACTGGTGCTGCATAATGGAAACTCCGTGACATGATTGCGATAATGTTATATTATAACGTTTCATTCATTCTGCAAGATAATAATTTGTCATGTCAACACTTATCGCGGTAAATGATGTTTCTGTCGCTTTTGGTGCCAATACGGTACTCGAGGACATTTCATTTACATTATCCCCCGGGAAAATCATCACCCTTCTCGGGCCGAACGGCGCGGGAAAATCCACTATTGTCCGTGTGGTACTCGGCCTTACCGAACCGACGTCCGGCACCGTCACCCGCACACCGGGTCTGACTGTCGGCTATGTTCCGCAAAAACTCTATCTCGACCCGACAATGCCGCTGACGGTGGCCCGTTTTCTGCGTCTGAAGCGCGGTGTCAGCAAGGGCGAGTGTCTCGCGGCGCTTGAGCGGGTCAATGCCGCGCATCTGACCGGAAAACCGATGCAACGGCTGTCCGGCGGTGAAATGCAGCGTGTGCTGCTGGCCCGTGCCCTGCTCGCCCGGCCGCAGCTGCTGGTGCTGGATGAGCCGACTCAGGGTGTGGATGTCAACGGCCAGGTCGCGCTGTATGACCTGATCACCCGGCTGCGTGATGAACTGAACTGCGCGGTGCTGATGGTTTCTCACGATCTGCATCTGGTGATGGCAAAAACCGATACCGTGCTGTGTATCAACCGGCATATCTGCTGCTCCGGCGAGCCGGATGTGGTAGCCGCCCATCCGGAGTTTACCGCCATGTTCGGTAGCCGGGCCGCGACACAGATCGGCGTGTACCGTCATCATCACAACCACAGTCACGAGAACGGCAGTGCAGTGCTATCCCCTTCTGCACCCTGCTGCGGGAATCACGCCCCGGCAGATGTCTCTGTAAAACCCGCTCCGGAGTGCCGCCATGATTGAATTACTGTTACCGGGCTGGCTCGCCGGGATTTTACTGGCGATCGCGGCCGGTCCGCTCGGCTCCTTTGTGGTTTGGCGGCGGATGTCCTATTTCGGAGATACGCTGGCGCACGCTTCGCTGCTCGGGGTCGCCTTTGGCCTGCTGCTGAATGTCAGTCCGTTTTATGCCGTGATTGCCGTGACACTGATTCTGGCTATGCTGCTGGTCTGGCTGGAACGCCGTCCGCAACTGGCGGTGGATACTCTGCTGGGTATTATGGCGCACAGTGCGCTGTCTCTCGGTCTGGTGGTGGTCAGTCTGATGTCGAATGTGCGGGTGGATCTGATGGCGTATCTGTTCGGTGACCTGCTCTCAGTGACCTATGAAGATTTGCTGCCTATTGCCGTGGGTGTGACTATCGTGACCGGCTTGCTGATGTGGCAGTGGCGTAATCTGCTCTCTCTGACCATCAGCCCGGAACTGGCGTTTGTTGACGGTATCAATCCGGGCAGACTGCGGATGATGCTGATGCTGGTCACGGCGCTGACCATCGGCCTTGCCATGAAATTTGTCGGAGCGCTGATTATCACCTCTCTGCTGATTATTCCTGCCGCCGCTGCCCGCCGTTTTGCGCGGACACCGGAACAGATGGCTGCGGGTGCTGTTGTCACCGGGATGATTTCCATCACCGGCGGATTAACCTTCTCCGCCTTTTATGACACCCCGGCGGGACCGTCCGTTGTGCTGTGCGCCGCCTGCTGCTTTATTCTCAGCCTGCTGGTGAAACCACATAATTAATTGTCTGTACAGCAAAAAAGCCCTGTTCTTTCAGGGCTTTTTACTTTCAGCTAAACTGTGTTATTACGCTGTTTCTGATTTTGTCCGCACTTTCGGTTTCACCGGATTCACACTCAGCACCAGCTTGTCGAGAAATGTGATTAGTTTTTCATTCATTTCACTGTAGCTGTGTCTGCGGATAGCGCTTGGTGTATCAACAAAACGGAATCCGGCGGCAGATTTCAGATCATTTTCGCCGTTGAGGATCAGATACTCCACCACATCACGGGTCAGTTCCATATGGCACTGGAAGCCGTAAACGCGTTTGGTGTATTCAATAATCTGACGCGGACAACCGGCACTGAAAGCGATAATCTGCGCACCTTCGGTTAATCCCGGCATATCGTAATGCCAGTGGCCCACACCCAGCGAATCGCCGAAATGAGAAAACAGCCGGCTGCGTTTTCCGGCGTTGGTCATATGAATGGTGAATTTGCCGAACTCTTTCTCCGGACTTTGTGTATACGGCGCGCCTAATGCTTCGCCGATAAGCTGTGCCCCGAGGCAGACCCCGATGACAACTTTATTTGAATTGATAGCATTGGCGATAAACGCCTGCTCTTTTTTGGAATCAAAATAAGGGCATTGCGCCGTGGTGGTTTCCGGGTTTTGCGGCCCGCCCATCACAATCAGGAAATCAATTCCGCTGATGCTGTCAGGTAACTTGTCACCTTCATACAGACGGGTGAACGTGACATCGTAATTGTTCTTCCTTGCCCAATATTCGTAAGCGCCCGGTGCTTCAAAATAGTCATGAATGATAAAATGAACACGCATAGTCAGTTCCTTTTCCCTTTAACGAAATCCTCCTTTTTACATTACAGGGTTCAGACGATGCATGCCAATTTTTAAATGTCGAAAAACAACCAATTACAGAGATATCCTCCCGGATTAATCCCCAAAAAAGCCATTTAATTATTACATGGGAAAAATGGTAAACATATTATGTTTACCATAAGGTTTGATGTCCGGGTTCTTAATCGTTTCCGCTGTGATCAATACCAAAGTGACGATAGGCATGTGCGGTGGCAAGGCGTCCGCGCGGTGTCCGCTGAATAAAGCCCTGCTGGATTAAGAAAGGCTCGATAACATCCTCAATGGTTTCCCGCTCTTCGCCGATGGCGGCAGCCAGGTTATCCAGCCCGACCGGGCCGCCCATAAATTTATCAATAATGGTGACCAGCAACTTACGATCCAGGTAATCAAACCCGGCGGAATCCACATTCAGCATATCCAGAGCCTGACCGGCAATCAGCCCGTCAATACCGCCGTCACCTTTCACCTGGGCAAAATCCCGCACCCGGCGCAGCAGACGGTTGGTGATACGCGGCGTGCCGCGTGAGCGCATGGCAATCTGGCGGGCACCATCATCCGAGATATCCAGCCCCATATAACGGGCACTGCGGCTGACAATATGCTGCAAATCGTCCGTATTATAAAATTCCAGCCGCTGCACGATCCCGAAACGGTCCCGCAGCGGTGATGTCAGAGAGCCTGCACGGGTGGTGGCACCGATCAGAGTAAACGGCGGCAGGTCGATTTTAATGGAACGGGCAGCAGGCCCTTCCCCGATCATGATATCCAGCTGGTAATCTTCCATCGCCGGATAGAGAATTTCTTCCACCACCGGAGAGAGGCGGTGGATTTCATCGATAAACAACACATCGTGGGGTTCGAGGTTGGTCAGCATGGCCGCCAGATCACCGGCTTTTTCCAGTACCGGTCCGGAGGTGGTGCGCAGATTAACGCCCATTTCATTGGCGACAATATTCGCCAGTGTGGTTTTCCCGAGCCCCGGCGGGCCGAAAATCAGCAGATGATCGAGGGCATCCCCGCGCTGACGGGCAGCCTCGATAAAGATTTCCATCTGTGAACAGACCTGCGGCTGACCCACATACTCCGCCAGTAATTTCGGCCGGATAGCGCGATCCACCACCTCATCATCCGGCAGCGTTTCCGCCGTAATCAGTCTGTCAGCTTCAATCATGACCTGTCACCCCGTTGTGTCATCATCGTTTTTATTATTACAGCGCGGCGCGCAGTGCTTCGCGGATCAGTGTTTCGCTGTCTGAACCGGCTTTTGAGACTTTCGCTATCATGCGGCTGGCTTCCTGCGGTTTATAGCCGAGGGAAATCAGTGCCTCAATGGCTTCAGATTCTGCATCAGCCTGGCTGTTACCCGCCTGCTGACTGGCCGGAAGCGACATTTCCGCATCACGGAACAGGTCGCCGTTAAGCCCTTTGAAGCGGTCTTTCATTTCTACCACCAGACGCTCGGCAGTTTTCTTGCCCACGCCCGGCAGTTTAATTAACTGCGCCACAGCCCCCTGCTCAATCGCCGCCACAAACTGCTGCGCAGACATACCTGAGAGGATCGCCAGTGCCAGTTTCGGCCCGACGCCATTCACTTTGATTAATTCACGGAACAGCGCGCGTTCCTGCTTATCATTAAAGCCGTACAGTAACTGTGCATCTTCCCGCACAATAAACTGGGTGAACAGAATGGCTTCCTGACCGGCATCCGGCAGTTCATAGAAACAGGTCATCGGCATATGGACTTCATAGCCCACACCATTGGTTTCCAGTAATACGACAGGCGGCTGTTTTTCCAGCACAATACCTCTTAAGCGACCGATCACGCGCATCTCCTTTATGATTGCGGCAGAGCCTGTTTATAGCATAAAAAAAGCTGGACGTATATCCAGCCATCAGAAAATCACGGGTATCTGCGACACCGGTTACTCTTTCAGCCGTCCGCGTGCCATCACCAGACGCGGCTGCCCCATCTGCACCAGGTTCTGGTTAAAGTGACAGTGAGTAATAGCAATCGCCAGTGCATCTGCCGCATCTGCCTGCGGTGCCGCTGACAGTTTCAGTATTGAGCGCACCATATGCTGTACCTGGGCTTTTTCCGCCGCCCCGGTACCGGTGACCGTTTGTTTCACCTGGCGCGCCGCATATTCAAATACCGGCAGATTATTATTCACCGCCGCCAGAATAGCCACACCACGGGCCTGTCCCAGCTTCAGGGCGGAATCAGCATTTTTGGCCATAAAGACCTGTTCGATAGCAAAACAATCCGGCTGATACTGGGTGATGATTTCACTGACACCGGCGTAAATTTTGCCCAGACGGGACGGAAGATCATCCACCTGTGTGCGGATACAGCCGCTGCCGATATACAGCAGACGCCGTCCCTGCTGGCGGATAACACCATAACCGGTCACCCGCGAGCCGGGGTCAATACCGAGAATAATTGCCATAGGAGGACCGTATTGTCACAACAGGAAAAAAGCAAGAAAACAGAGGGATGCGCACAGCGGCGCATCCTCTGCGGAGTGAGTGACGGAAATTACAGCAGCGCTGCAACTTCGTCTGAGATATCGCCGTTGTGGTAGACTTCCTGCACATCGTCAGAGTCTTCCAGCATATCGATAAGGCGCATCAGTTTTGGTGCGGTTTCCGCATCCAGATCCGCTTTGGTGGACGGGATCATCGATACTTCGGCAGATTCAGCTTTGAAACCGGCTGCATCCATCGCGTCTTTGACATCACCCAGAATTTCCCAGGCGGTGTAAACGTCGATAGCGCCGTCGTCAAAAGTTTCAACGTCTTCAGCACCGGCTTCGAGCGCCGCATCCATCACCGCATCCTCATCCAGACCCGGTGCATAGGAAATGATACCTTTGCGGGTAAACAGATAAGCGACGGAGCCATCGGTTCCCAGATTGCCGCCGGTTTTGGTGAACGCGTGGCGCACATCCGAAACCGTACGTTTACGGTTATCCGTCAGGCACTCAACCATCACAGCAGTACCGCCCGGGCCGTAACCTTCGTATACGATGGATTCCATGTTATCGTTTTCATCATTACCCGCCCCGCGTGCAATCGCACGGTTCAGGGTATCGCGGGTCATGTTATTTGCTAACGCTTTATCCACTGCCGCACGCAGACGTGGGTTAGATGCAGGATCAGGACCACCAATGCGCGACGCCGTGACTAATTCACGAATGATTTTCGTGAAAATTTTACCGCGCTTCGCATCTTGCGCGGCCTTGCGGTGTTTGGTGTTGGCCCATTTACTATGACCTGCCATTCTCTAATCTCCAGATTAAGTCTTACGACGTTCATTCATTTAAATCCGCTGTCACTGCGGAAGAACACACTGACGAACGAATTCTTCAATTGCTTCCCCGTTACTGGGTGAGATAGTTTTCGCGGCGGCATCCGCTGCCGGTAACCACTCATACGCCAGATGCTCCGTTAAGGGAACCGCTTTCAGCGCGGGTAAGCATAACACAAACCAGTGTTCCGTATTGTGCGTCACGTCCGGTGCATACCGGTGACGGAAATGCGGAAAAATGGTATAGCGGACGGTGCGCTGACAATCCGTCAGCCGCAGTCCCTCCGCAAGGATATCAATACCGGTTTCTTCTTTTACTTCCCGCAATGCGGCATCGCGGGGAGTTTCTCCCGGTTCCAGACTGCCGGTGACGGACTGCCAGAAAGCAGGATCGTCACGGCGCTGTAACATCAGAACACGCCCCGTTTCCTGCTCACAGATAACCACCAGCACAGATTCAGGGCGTTTAAAAGCCATCAGATTCAGTCACTCTCTTTCTGAGTTACTGCAATCGCCAGCTCTTTCAGAGCATCGTCATTCGCAAAGCTCGGTGCATCTGTCATCAGACAGGCGGCAGCCGTGGTTTTCGGGAACGCGATAACGTCACGGATGTTTTCGGTACCGGTCAGCAGCATCACCAGACGGTCAAGACCAAAGGCCAGACCCGCATGAGGTGGTGTGCCGTATTGTAACGCATCGAGCAGGAAGCCGAATTTGCGGCGCTGTTCTTCCGGGGTGATCCCGAGGATGCCGAATACTGTCTGCTGCATTTCATTACGGTGGATACGGACAGAGCCGCCGCCCACTTCGTAGCCGTTGATAACCATATCGTAGGCATTGGCGATCGCGTCTTCCGGCGCGTTTTTCAGCTCTTCCGGTGACATATCACGCGGTGAGGTGAACGGATGGTGCATCGCGGTCAGACCACCTTCACCGTCGTCTTCAAACATCGGGAAGTCGATCACCCACAGCGGACGCCAGCTGTTCAGGTCGGTCAGGTTCAGGTCACGGCCGGTTTTCAGACGCAGCGCGCCCATTGCATCGGTTACGGTGCCTTTCGCGCCCGCGCCGAAGAAAATGATGTCGCCGGTCTGTGCGTCAGTGCGCTCGAGAATGGCTTCAACGGTTTCTGCGGTCAGGAATTTAGCGACAGGAGACTGAACACCCTCAATACCGACAGAGCGATCGTTCACTTTCATCCACGCCAGGCCTTTCGCGCCGTAGATGCCGACAAATTTGCCGTATTCATCAATCTGTTTACGGGTCATTTCCGCGCCGCCGGTGACACACAGTGCCACAACACGGCCTTTCGGATCATTTGCCGCATCAGCAAATACAGAGAACTCAGAATCTTTCACCAGGTCGGCGATATCTGTCAGTTCCAGCGGGTTACGTAAATCCGGTTTATCAGAACCGAAGCGGCGCATTGCTTCCGCAAATGTCATCACCGGGAAATCACCCAGTTCAACATTGATGATTTCATTCCACAGTGAGCGGATCATGCGTTCCATGGTCGCGCGGACCTGGTCCGCAGTCATGAAAGAGGTTTCCACATCGATCTGGGTGAATTCCGGCTGACGGTCAGCACGTAAATCTTCATCACGGAAACATTTGACAATCTGATAGTAACGGTCAAAACCGGACATCATCAGCAGCTGTTTGAACAGCTGCGGAGACTGCGGCAGTGCGTAAAATTTGCCTTTGTGGACACGGCTCGGCACCAGGTAGTCACGGGCACCTTCCGGTGTGGCTTTGGTCAGCATCGGGGTTTCGATATCGAGGAACCCTTCGGTATCCATAAAGCGGCGGACAAACCCGGTGATGCGCGCACGGGTTTTCAGGCGGTTCGCCATTTCGCTGCGGCGCAGGTCGAGATAGCGGTATTTCAGACGCATCTCTTCGGTGTTTTCGTGGTTGCTGTCAAGCGGTAACGGCTCGGAGCGGTTAAAAATGGTCAGGCCATCTGCATGCACTTCCACACTGCCGGTCGCCATCTCTTTATTAATTTGATTTTCAGGTCGCGCGCGGACAGTTCCGGTAATCTGAATACAGAATTCATTCCGTAATTCAGAAGCTTTGGCAAATGCTTCTTTTTGGTCGGGATCGAAGAAAACCTGAACGATGCCTTCACGGTCACGCATATCGATAAAAATCAAACCCCCGAGATCACGACGACGGTTTACCCAACCACTAAGGGTTACTTTTTGATCGATGTGAGCACTGTTGAGCTGCCCACAATAATTAGTACGCATACGATATCCTTTTGTCCGCTATTGTGCGTTTCTGCAAAATTTTGGCATGGTTCTTTATGAAGAAATGTCAAAAAGGCGATCATTATAGTGGAAAATTCCTGATGAGATAAGTGCAAACAGCACATCTGCCGCAGAGAATTTAGCCACTAATTGATAATTTTCAAATAATTCAGTATGCATTAATATTAAGGATTGTGTTACCCGCTGCTTTGAGGTTTATCATTCTTTTGCTGTTTCAATTGGCCATGGAGTAAAAAATGGTTAGTTCCCTTTATATTGTACTGGGTGCGCTGTTAATCATTAAACTATCACTCGATGTGATTAAACTGCGGACACTTTACCGCGTCGCTTATGGTGACGGCGGATTTTACGAGTTACAGACGGCGATTCGCGTGCAGGGCAATGCGGTTGAGTATATCCCCGTTGCACTCCTGCTGTTACTGGTGATGGAGCAGAACGGCGCCCAGGTGTGGATGGTCCATGTCTGCGGGGTTATTCTGATTGCCGGCCGGCTGTTTCACTCTTACGGATTAAAACACCGCGAGAACCGCTGGCGGCGTACCGGTATGGCGGCCACCTTCACCGCCATGATCCTGATGGTGCTGGCGAATATCTGGTATCTGCCGTGGCAGCAGATTTTTTCGCCGTACATGTAACCGCTCACGCCGGGACATAACACTTTCTGCGCCGGGTCACCTCTGTTAGAATGCGCGCATCTTTTTGTATTGCAGATCTGTGTTATGTCCAAAGAAATTCCGAATCCGCCGCAGGATACTCTGTTCGCGGCACCGATTGCCCGTCTTGGTGACTGGACGTTTGATGAGAAAGTCGCGGATGTGTTTCCCGATATGATCAAACGCTCAATTCCGGGCTACTCCAATATTATTGCCATGATTGGCATGCTGGCTGGTCGTTTTGTCACGCCCGGCAGTCAGGTTTATGATCTCGGCTGTTCCCGCGCTGCCGCCACCCTGTCTATCCGCCCGAATATCGCGGATAAACCCGGCTGCCGGATCATCGCCGTGGATAATTCCGCGCCGATGGTGGAACACGCCCGCCGCCATGTGGAAAGTTATAAATCCCCGGTACCGGTTGAGGTCACCGAAGGCGATATCCGCCATATTGCGATTGAGAATGCCTCGATGGTGGTTCTCAATTTTACCCTGCAATTCCTGGCACCGGATGACCGCGCCGCACTGCTGAAAAAAATCTATCAGGGCCTGCTGCCGGGAGGCGTGCTGGTGTTATCGGAAAAATTCAGTTTTGAGGATGAGCAGATCGGCGATTTGCTGTTCAGCATGCACCACGATTTCAAACGCGCCAACGGCTACAGTGAGCTGGAAATCAGCCAGAAACGCACCATGCTGGAAGATGTCATGCTGACCGACAGTGTGGAAACCCACAAATCACGGCTGAAAGCGGCCGGTTTTGAACATTGTGAAGTCTGGTTCCAGTGCTTTAACTTCGGGTCATTACTGGCAGTGAAAGAGAATAACCATGATTGATTTCGGCAATTTTTATCAGTTAATTGCAAAAAATGAGCGCCTGAGCCACTGGCTGGAAACACTGCCCGCGCAGATTGCGAAATGGAATAAAGAGTCCCTGCACGGCTACTATCCTGGCTGGGTAAAAACCATTGAAAATCTGCCGGATATGACTCCGGACATTCTCGATCTGAAAACCGGGGTTACCGCACAGCGTACGCAACCGCTGACGGACGGGGAAACCCGCCGTATCAATAACATTCTGCGCAACCTGATGCCGTGGCGTAAAGGCCCGTTCTCTCTCTATGGTGTGGAGATTGATACCGAATGGCGCTCCGATCTGAAGTGGGATCGCGTTCTGCCGCATCTGTCCCCGCTTGCCGGGCGTACCATTCTGGATGTCGGCTGCGGCAGCGGTTATCACATGTGGCGTATGGCAGGTGAAGGCGCGGAACTGGTGGTCGGCGTGGATCCGACTCAGCTTTTCCTCTGCCAGTTTGAAGCCGTGCGCAAGCTGCTCGGCAATGACCAGCGCGTGCACCTGCTGCCGCTGGGTATTCAGGAACTGCCCGCACTTCAGGCTTTTGATACTGTGTTCTCCATGGGTGTGCTTTATCATCGCCGCTCCCCGCTCGACCACCTCTGGCAACTGAAAGATCAGCTGGTGTCCGGCGGCGAACTGGTACTGGAAAGTATTGTTGTTGAGGGTAATGAACATCAGTGCCTGATCCCCGGCGAACGCTACGCGCAGATGAGCAACGTCTACTTTATTCCGTCAGCCAAAATGCTGGCTGTCTGGCTGGAAAAATGCGGCTTCATCAATATCAGGATCGTGGATGAGTCTGTCACCACCACGGATGAGCAGCGCCGTACGGAGTGGATGATCAATGAATCCCTCGCCGATTTCCTCAATCCTGACGACCCGTCACTGACGGTTGAAGGTTATCCCGCGCCGCGCCGCGCGGTGCTGATCGCCGAAAAGCCATAACCATCAGGAATGCGTATACACCCTGATATTTACAGGGTGTATACCTCCGAAAAACTGACTGTTCTCTCCCCGGGGATTCAGCTACCCTGCCTGTCATATTATGACGAATAAAGGCCACTCCGGATCATGAAATATCGCCTGTCCGCACTGTATCTTCCGCTTCTGTTGTCTGCCTCTGCGGCCTCTGCCACTGTGTTAACGGATAATAATCATCAGGTTTTTATCGACCCGGAAACCCTGCACATAGCAGTGGCGGATACCACTGTCAGCCGGGGAACAGAAAAACAGCCGGTCAGTGATTTAACAGAATATCCCCGCCGTGTCAGCTGGTTCTGGCCGGACAGAGATATGAATGTCACCGCTGTCCTCAATGATACCGAGCTGACCCTGACATTCACCACCAATCAGCCGCAGAATTTTCAGTGGTTCACCCTGCCGGATAACACTGTTTCCGCCCTCTATATGCCGCTGGGCGAAGGACGTCATATTCCGCTGAATAATGAACAGTGGCGTCACTATATGGTTACTGAACAGGATAATATCGATACCAATCAGGATTTGCAGTTACCGCTCTGGAGTCAGCAGCAGGATCGGGTCTACAGCTGGGTGTTACTCAGCCCGTTCCATAACCGTCTGCACTTTGAGGAAAAACAGCAGCGCCTGCAGATGAGCGCGGTACATCAGTTTAACCGTTTTAATCAGCAGCAGCCGTTTACTGTTCTGCTTCACACCGGTGATACCCCGCTGGACGGCGCACTGCGCTACCGCCGCTGGTTACAGGATAATAAGCAGTTCACATCACTGGAAGAAAAATTCGCACAGATCCCGGACGGCAAAAAACTGATCGGTGCCACCCATATCTATTTATGGGGAAAAAGTATTATCGATCAGCAGGATATTACTGACTGGCCGGGACTGGTACGTTATCTGCAATCCCCCGCCGGTAACGGGTTATGGGCGGCAATGGAGCCTCAGAGCCGTGATGCTTTTGCTGCTCTGAACGGTAAAACACCGGAAAAATGGCAGCAGCCGTTTCTGGCCGATGCTCTCAACCAGGCACTGAAGAAAGTTACACCACTGAGCCGCACCCCGGATGATAGTGACTTTATAGCTGCACAGAAAACACAGGCCTGGGCGATCCGTTCTGCCGTAAAACAGCAACTGAGTCCGTTCCTGGCACCGGAAGCCAACTGGGGTCAGGGGTTATCCCTTCCTCTTTTAACCGCACTGACCGGGGCAAAACTGGATAAGCTCTGGCTGGGCACCGATAACTGGACTGCTACCTGGTATCAGCCGCAGGCGGTCAGCTATGCCAAAGAGCACGGTTATCTTATCGCCAGCTATGATTCCTACGACACCGCCATCCCCTCGGGAAAAAATACGGAATGGCTGACGGCACAGATCCCGTCAGAATTACGCGAAAAATGTGCGATTGTGACCGGAACAGGCAGAAAACTGCCGGGATTCGGCGGGGATGGTTATTACCTGAATCCGGGCTGCATGCAGGATTTTTCAGAAACACGCATGACTGAACTGGTACAGCTGACCGGCATCAACAGTCTGTTTCTTGACGTGGACGGCACCGGCATGGTGTCTGATGATTATAATCCGGCATCACACACCGGTGCGGATGCTATGGCGGCAGCAAGAAATAACCGCTTACGGACAGTGGCGGAAAACATCCGTATCCCGCTGGGTTCGGAAGACGGTAATGCCGTGACCGCACAATATCTGATGTTTGCCCACGGTACCGAAACCCGCGGCTTCGGCTGGAGTGATGCAGATATTCACCGCAACAAACAGTCCCCTTACTACCTGGGTGCCTGGTGGCCGGAAAATGAACCGGCGATCTTTTTTACACCGGGAAAACTGAAAGATATCTACCTGACCACGGAATTTGATCCGCGCTGGCGGCTGCCGCTGTATCAGGCTGTATTTCATGATGCGGTGATCAACACGCATCACTGGACGCTGGATAACCTGAAATTCCCGGCGGTTACCACCACACGGGAACTGCTGAGCCAGCTGTATAACACGCCGCCGCTCTATAACCTCAGCCGTAATACGGTACAGAAGCGTCTTCCTGCGATGATAAAATCGGACAGTATTTTCCGCCCGCTGCATCAGCAGTTATGGAATAAAGCCCTGACCGGCTTCCGCTGGCTGGACAGTGACGGCCTGGTACAACAGACTCAGTTCAGTGATGGCTCTGTCATCACCGTGAATTTTGCTGACCATGCCATTGCCGGTTATCCGCCGCGCTCACTCAGTGCGATACCGGCAGAGGGAAAGCCCGTTAACGCCGCCTTCTGACAGCAAAACGCCCTCAGTATGAGGGCGTTTTTGATGTAACCGGAAATGAACCGGATCAGTGCACGACCATACTGTGCAGATCCAGAACCCCTTTCATCGCCTCGACGGTGTCCCCGTCCACACAGGTATGGGAAAATTCATCAGCTTCGCTGTCACTGCCCATCGCCACACCGACTTTGCGGTAGCGCATAGTGGACGGCTTGGTTTTGGATGCTGAACTGTGCACTTCCTGAAGGCCGATATCAAGGAACTTCTGAATATTCGCCAGCCGCACACCGGCACCGGCCATAATCACCGGCCCTCTGCTGGCTTCCTGTAACTCTTTGAGCAGAGGTAATCCCAGCTCCGCACTCAACTGCTGGCCGGATGTCAGAATACGGCTCACACCCAGGTCGGTCAGCTGCTGTAATGCCAGCATCGGATTCGCACACATATCAAAGGCTCTGTGGAAAGTGACCGCCATGTCGCCCGACAGTTTACACAGCATCTTCATCCGCGGCAGATCAACATGCCCGTCCTCATCCAGAATACCGGTGACCACCCCGGGAAAACCCAGGTCACGGATTTTGGCAATATCATTCTTCATAACCGCAAATTCTGAGGCTGTATAGCAAAAGTCACCGCTGCGCGGACGGAGGATCGGGTGAACCGGGATCCGCAGCCGGTCGATAGTCTGTTTCAGCATGCCCCAGCTCGGGGTCAGCCCGCCCTCTGACGGCGCGGCACACAGTTCAATCCGGTCAGCGCCGGCTTTTTCCGCAGTGAGGGCACATTCCACGCTGTAACAACAAATTTCCAGTTTCGCCATTGATTAGCCTCATCACTTAATTTCGCAGGTAAATATCTCTCGTAAACGATTCAGTCATCCTGATATACACTATTACATGTAATTTAGATTAATGAATTGTTAAATATCACAAGATGCGAAATATCCGGCCGATTCGCACAGGGAAATGTCAGAATTGCAGGTTACCGCTCACTTTCGACAATCTCCTGCAATGTAAACGGATGAAATTTGATGGTGATATTTTCCCGGCTGACGGCCAGTGTCGGGTTCGGCAACCGCTCCTGTTCGCCGCGCGGATGACTGGCTTTGGTCGTCACCCCGGCCGGTAACGGCGACGGCAGCAATGCGGCAGCCCGCTCTGTCAGGGTCTGCGGGTCGCCCGGTAATACCAGTTCGATATGTTCCCAGCCCTGATGTGCGTACTGTTTGCCTTTCGGGAACGGCAGTTCCACCACCGGGATCTGCCAGTGCAGCAGTGTCAGCGGCTCATGCAGTAAAAACAGATAAATCGGGCGGCCGTTAATCTGATTATCCGATAAAACGGTGCCGCATTCGCGGAATCCGGCCAGCCACTGTTCCGCCAGTGCCGTATCGTGAGCCCGCAGTGAGATGTGATCTGCCTGATAATGCGTGAGATCAAGCTGCAAATCCGCCGCAAACTGCTGTATTTTTCCGGCAAACACCGGCAGCTCTGCCATCAGACCGGCAAGGGATGCTGTCTGTACGCTGTTTTTCATTATGATCCCCTGTGAGAATTCATCCGCAAAGGCGCAGATAGTAGCATGAGACCCTGTTTTTGTGGTATAAAACCAGCCAAATTTCACGACAACATCCCGCCCGGACGAGCCCGCTCCTCCGTCGCTGTTTCCGGGGTGTCATTTTGTTCTTTAAATTAAGGTAAACCGGTGAATATTCAGGCAATTCTTTCAGATAAGATCCAACAGGCTCTTATCAGCGCAGGGGCACCACTTGATTGTGATGCTATCGTTAAGCAGTCCGCCAAAGCGCAGTTTGGTGATTACCAGGCCAATGGTGTGATGGCTGCCGCGAAAAAAATGGGTATGCCGCCCCGACAGCTCGCTGAGAAAGTGATTGAACTGCTGGATCTCGACGGAATTGCGGAAAAAACGGAAATCGCCGGTCCCGGTTTTATCAATATTTTCCTCTCCCCTGACTGGCTGACCACTCAGCTGGAAACCGCGCTGGCTGATGACAAACTGGGCCTGACCCCGGTTGAGCCGATGACCATCGCCATCGACTACTCTGCTCCGAACGTAGCCAAACAGATGCACGTCGGTCATCTGCGCTCCACCATCATCGGTGATGCGGCAGCACGTACCCAAGAGTATCTGGGCCATAAAGTGATCCGCTGTAACCACGTCGGTGACTGGGGAACACAGTTCGGCATGCTTATCGCGTATCTTGAAAAAATGCAGAATGAAGATGCCGGCGATATGGCACTGGCCGACCTGGAAGCCTTCTATCGCGAAGCGAAAAAGCATTACGACGAAGACGAAGTATTTGCTGAGCGCGCGCGCGGCTATGTGGTCAAATTACAGGGTGGTGATGAATACTGCCGCACCATGTGGCGTAAGCTGGTGGATATCACCATGCAGCAGAACCAGGAAACCTATAACCGTCTGAATGTCACCCTGACCGAAGATGATGTCATGGGTGAAAGCCTGTACAACGACATGCTGCCGGGCATTGTCAGTGACCTGCTGAACCGCCGTATCGCCGAAGAGAGCGAAGGCGCGATTGTCGTCTATCTTGATGAATTCAAAAATAAAGAAGGCGAACCGATGGGGGTTATTATCCGCAAAAAAGATGGCGGATATCTCTACACCACCACCGATATCGCCTGTGCAAAGTACCGTCATGACGTACTGCATGCCGACCGCGTCCTTTATTACATTGATTCCCGCCAGCACCAGCATCTGATGCAGGCGTGGACCATCGTCCGCAAAGCCGGTTATATCCCGGAGAGCATGACACTGGAACACCATATGTTCGGTATGATGCTCGGCAAAGACGGCAAACCGTTCAAAACCCGCGCAGGCGGCACTATCCGCCTGTCCGATCTGCTGGATGAAGCTGTTGAACGCGCGGAGAAACTGATCCGTGAGAAAAACAGCGATATGCCGGAAGATGAGCTGAAACAGCTGGCGGAAGTTGTCGGTATCGGCGCGGTGAAATACGCGGATCTGTCAAAAAGCCGTACCACCGACTATATCTTCGACTGGGACAACATGCTGGCCTTTGAAGGTAACACCGCACCGTATATGCAGTATGCCTATACCCGTGTGGCATCCGTCTTCAAACGTGCGGATATTGATGCGGACAGCCTGACACAACCTATTATCCTGACTGACGACCGCGAGCGCCAGTTAGCAGCCCGTCTGTTACAGTTTGAGGAAACCATTACTGCTGTTGCCCGTGAAGGTTTGCCGCATATGATGTGCAGCTACCTGTATGATCTGGCGGGTCTGTTCTCCGGTTTCTACGAGCATTGCCCGATTCTGGCAGCGGAGAGCGAAGAACTGCGCCAGAGCCGTCTGAAACTGGCGCTGCTGACACAGAAAACCCTGAAAGCCGGTCTGGATACTCTGGGTATCGGTACTGTCGAGAAGATGTAATCCCGGCATTACCGGCAATTATTTCTGCAAAAAAGGAACCTTATGGTTCCTTTTTTATTGCCTTCTGAGTCTCTTACAGCAATACCCGGCACCCTGCTGCCTGTAATTTTTCTGCCACCGGCGGAATGACGGAGAAATTATTCCAGCGCAGGTCCAGTTTGCGCAGCTGTGTTAATGCTGCCAGGCTGTCCGGCAGTGTACTCAGCTGATTCGCACGTAAATCCAGATATAACAGGGATGATAATTCACCGGTGTTTTCCGGCAGGGCTTTCAGGGCATTGAAACGCAGATTCAGTGTATTGAGTTGTTGTAACCGGCTTATTTCCGGCGAAATAAACGCCACCCGGTTATTATTCAGATCAAGAATTTCCAGCGCTGCCACAGCTGCAATCTCATCCGGAACAGCGGTTATTTTATTATTCATCAGATGCATTTCGCGGGTATTTTTCAACCCGCTGACAGCAGAAGACAGTTCCGTTATCCGGTTATTATAAAGACGGATTTCTTCCATTTTTTCCATTTCAGAAAACCATGCCGGTATTGCTGTCAGTTGATTATCCGTTGCATTAAAATAACGCAGATTTTTCAGTCCGGAAAATGACGACGGTAAGCTGCTGTATCCGTTTTCACTGAGATAAAGATATTGCAACTGATGTAATTCACCTATTTCCGGCGGAACATCCGCGATACAATTATGTCCCAGATCCAGCATTTCACAGGCAGTCAGCTGTGCAATATCCGACGGAATATAAGCCAGCTGATTACAGGAGAGATTCAGTACCCGTAATGACGTACAGTGACGCAGTGCAGCCGGATATTCAGAGAGCTGATTGTTATAGGCACTGATAACCTGCCGGGTATACGGCGGCGTGATAAACGCATCAATTGACGTATACCCGCCGTTATCCAGGTTCAGTTCAGCATCAGAAACAGTGTGTTGGTGCAGCATAGAAACGCTCCGGCATCCGCGATTCCGCAGGGCTTGTTATCAGCCCCGTCAGAATAAGATAAAAACAGTTTATAAGCTGCGCTGTGCAAAGTCCCGCAGGCGGAAACCAAGCGCATACAGTGCGGCAAAATAGGCACCGGCACCGGCAATCACCACACCCATCAGGCGCAGCATACGCATCAGCATATTGCCCTGTGACCATTCCGGCATCAGATACATCATACCCACCAGTACCGCGGCCATAAACAGCATTGCGATCACCAGTTTGAGGAAAAATTTTCCCCAGCCCGGCAGCGGTGTGAAGATATTCTGTTTGCGCAGCTGCCAGTACAGCAGTGAGGCGTTGAAACAGGCCGCGATACCAATCGACAGCGCCAGACCGGCATGTTTAAACGGCCCGATAAAGGCCAGGTTCATCAGCTGTGTCAGGATCAGTGTGGCAATCGCGATTTTAACAGGTGTTTTGATGTTCTGGCGGGAATAGAATCCCGGTGCCAGTACTTTAATCACAATCATCCCCATCAGACCGACGCAGTAGGCAATCAGCGCCTGTTGTGTCATCAGGGCATCAAAGGCAGTGAAGTTTTTGTACTGGAACAGGCTGACCGTCAGTGCTTCCGCCAGAATCGCGAGCGCCACCGCACACGGCAGAGCCAGCAGGAAACAGAGGCGTAATCCCCAGTCCATCAGTTTGCGGTATTCGGTGGCATCCCCTTTGGAGAAGCTTTTTGCCAGTGACGGCAGCAGAATCGTCCCCAGTGCCACCCCGAGCACACCGGACGGCAGTTCCATCAGACGGTCGGCGTAATACATCCAGGAGACCGAGCCGGACACCAGGAATGAGGCAAAAATGGTGTTGATAATCAGTGAAATCTGGCTGACCGATACCCCGAGGATCGCCGGCCCCATCAGTTTCATTACCCGCCAGACACCGCTGTTACGGAAAGAGACTCTCGGCAGCACCAGCATGCCGATTTTTTTCAGGTGCGGGAGCTGATAGGCAATCTGTAATACCCCTCCTGCCAGAACGGCCCACGCCAGCGCCATAATCGGCGGATCAAAATACGGGGCGGCAAACAGCGCAAAGCCAATCATACTGACATTCAGCAGAGTCGGTGCAAACGCCGGGACGGAAAAACGGTTCCAGGTATTGAGGATCCCCCCCGCCAGTGAAGCGATGGAGATCAGAAAGATATACGGAAAGGTGACTTTCAGCAGATTGGCGGTCAGCGTAAATTTATCCGGGTCATCAGTAAAACCCGGCGCGGTGACATAGATAATCCACGGCGCGGCCAGCATTCCGAGCACGGTGACCACCGCCAGAATCAGTGTCAGCATCCCGGAGACATAGGCGATAAAGGTGCGGGTCGCTTCCTCGCCCTGCTGGGTTTTATATTCCGATAAAATCGGCACAAAGGCCTGGGAGAATGCCCCTTCGGCAAAAATACGCCGCAGCAGATTCGGCAGTTTAAAGGCGACAAAGAAGGCATCGGCGGCCATCGATGCCCCGAAAATCCGGGCGATAATGGCATCGCGGATAAAGCCGAGTACACGCGAGAACATCGTCATCGAGCTGACGGCGGCGAGAGATTTCAATAAATTCATGCTGAGTGTGCTGGTCAGATAACAAAGGCGGAAATAGTATCACGATAACGCAGGCGGAACAGAAAAACCCGCCGTTATCGTGGCTTAACCCAGTCCGGGGTGGTCAGTGCGGTCAGAACATGGTCACGCCACCGGCCGTTAATCATCAGATAATCTTTTGCGTAACCCTCTTTCTCAAACCCGAGCCGGGCGAGGAGTTGTCCGCTGCGCTGATTATGCGGCATATAGTTTGCCATAATGCGGTGCATGCCCTGCTGACGCTGCATATAACGCAGTGTCGGCTCCAGGGCTTCCTGCATATAATGCTGCCCCTGCCATTTTTCACCCAGCGAATAGCCGAGAAAACAGGCGTAAAACACGCCGCGGATGACATTACTGTAGTTCGCTACCCCCATCACCTCATTTTCAGCCTGATCCAGCAGCAGAAAATGAAAAGCGGTGCCCTGACGGTGCATATCCGTCATCAGCTGCAGGCGGGATGACCAGCCGGAAGGATGATAGTGGCTGCGGTCGCGGAGAGGCTCCCAGGGTTTCAGAAATGCTTCGTTTTCACAGTAATATTCACTGATGCGGTACGCGTCCCGCTCGTGCGCCAGCCGGACCACCATTCTGTCCGTGTTAAAACGCAGCTGCGGCGTATTCGCGCGGTAGCCGAACAACATAATTCCTCTCTCAGAAGGCCGTAGTCAGGGTGTGCTTAACCACGTTCCGTCGATAAAAAAATATCATCCTGAATTCTCTGTTATCAGACGCTGAATAAGCAGAGAATAGAAGGTGTAATCATCTCCCTTTTTTCTATTCCTTTCAATATTTAATGTGGTGCTGAATGTCACTTGTCAGACAAGCCCGGACGCTGGGTAAGTACTGGTTGCTGGTGGATAACCTGCTGGTTGTTCTCGGCTTCTTTGTGGTCTTCCCGCTGATCTCCATCCGTTTTGTTGAACAACTCGGCTGGGCGGGGATTGTGGTCGGGTTTGCTCTGGGGCTGCGCCAGCTTGTCCAGCAGGGGCTGGGAATATTCGGCGGTGCGATTGCTGACCGCTTCGGTGCCAAGCCGATGATCGTCATCGGTATGTTTCTCCGTGCAGGCGGTTTTGCCCTGATGGCCATGGCGGATGAGCCGTGGATCCTCTGGCTCTCCTGTATTCTCTCGGCTATCGGCGGCACCCTGTTTGACCCGCCGCGCACTGCGCTGGTAATCAAACTGACCCGCCCGTATGAACGCGGCCGTTTCTATTCCCTGCTGCTGATGCAGGACAGCGCCGGGGCGGTACTCGGGGCACTGCTCGGCAGCTGGCTGCTTATCTATGACTTTCATCTGGTCTGCTGGGTGGGCGCGGCAATCTTTATTATCACCGCCCTGTGTAATGCCTGGCTGCTGCCCGCTTACCGCATTTCCACCACCCGCACCCCGGTCAAAGAGGGGCTGACCCGCGTACTGAGTGACAAACGCTTCTCCCGCTATGTGCTGACACTGACCGGTTACTTTATCCTCTCCGTGCAGGTGATGCTGATGTTCCCGATCATCGTCAACGAACTGGCGGGCACACCGGCGGCGGTAAAATGGATGTATGCCATTGAGGCTGCATTATCACTGACTCTGCTCTATCCGCTGGCCCGCTGGAGTGAAAAACACTTCCGGCTGGAAACCCGTCTGATGGCCGGTTTATTCCTGATGAGCCTGAGTATGTTCCCGGTCGCACTGACTCATTCACTGCATGTATTATTCGCGATTATCTGTTTGTTCTATTTAGGATCAGTGATTGCCGAGCCGGCACGGGAAACCCTCAGCGCGTCACTGGCGGATCCGCGCGCACGCGGCAGTTACATGGGCTTCAGCCGCCTGGGGCTGGCATTCGGCGGTGCCATCGGTTATACCGGCGGCGGCTGGCTGTATGATCTGGGTAAAGAAATGCAATTACCTGAACTTCCCTGGTTTTTACTCGGTACAATCGGGCTGATTACGCTGATAGCACTTTACCGCCAGTTTAACCCGAAGAAAATAAGCCCTGCCGTATTAAATTGATCCGGATATTTGGGATTTACCGCAGCACAGGTTAGTATCGGGTGGTATACAACAGGAGATACCGATGAGATTATTCCTTTTTACCGCGGCACTGGTCGCAGCAACAGTTTTAACCGGCTGCGATAAATTAACCGAAATCAGTGTCAGTGAAGAGACCATTAACAGTGCGGTGGCAGAGAATATCCGTCTGAACAAACAGATTGGTATGGATGGTGTGGCAGATGCGGATTTTACCCTGGAAAAACTGCTCACCGAAATTGGCCGCGAAGAGCCGGGCAAAGTAAAACTGACGGCAATCGGCTCGCTGAAGCTGGTTTCGCTGTTCGGTTCACGTGATTTCACTATTTCAATGTCTCTCAGCGCCGCACCGTATTTCGATGCCACCAGCGGGTCAATCTATATGCGGGATGTTGAAATTACCAATTACACGCTGGATCCGGACAAATGGGATACCCTGATTTCCGCGCTGATCCCTTATCTCAATCATACACTGAGCACCTTTTTCAATATCACCCCGGTGTATGTTCTGAATGGCGATAATACAGCCGAAGCGGCTGCGAAGAAGTTTGCCAAGGGCATTGAAATCCGGCCGGGCCGGATCGTTATCCCGTTAACCGAATAATTTCGATTAAAAATTTTAATTGTGATAGTAAATTATTAATTCACTAAATTATGATATCGTTCCTTAACTATCCCGCTGGGAACGGTATCACCTTCCTGTTTTGCAGAAGAATATGACGAAAATTCAATGCATACGAAAAGATACCAGGTTATTCCATTCTGACGCATCCGCAGTACGCTTCCTGTAAAACAGAGCGAAACTCTGATTTTTCTGCTGTTACAGATAAAATTAATTTGTGATTGAGCGCTTTTTTCTGAAGCTGCAGGATTCTTTTTTGATGATATATTTCACAATTCATAAACATTTTTAACACTCACCTAATCTCTTTCAGTAACATCAGAAAATAACTATTCCGGATAAGGATCATCTGATGCTGACACTGATTGGGCTGCTGATCATCATTTCTATTGTCGTTCTGCTGATGACAGGAAAAACCAGCCCTGTAATTGCCATGTCTGTTATTCCCCTGCTCGGCGCCCTGCTGGCCGGCTATTCCCTGCCTGAAATCACTGAATTTTTTGATTACGGCATCAAAAAAGTGGCCAGTGTCGCAGTGATGTTCCTGTTTGCCATTCTGTTTTTCAGCATTATGAAAGATCTGCACATCTTCAATCCGTTTATCCGCCTGATGATCGGGCTGACCCGGGGAAATGTGGTCATTGTGGCGATGGTTACTGCGCTGGTGGCAGCCGTTGTGCATCTCGACGGTTCCGGTGCGGCAACGTTTCTGATTATTATCCCGGCGTTTTTACCTATCTACCGGCGGCTGGGTATGAGCCCGTATCTGATGTTGCTGCTGATGTGTATGAGTATGGGGGTAATGAATATGGTGCCGTGGGGCGGACCGCTCGGCCGCGCCTCTGCTGTGACCGGTATTTCCGCTTCAGTGCTGTGGCAGCCGCTGATCCCGGTACAAATCATCGGTATTACCGCATCGGTGCTGGTTGCCGCGCTGTTTGGTCTGCGGGAAAAACGCCGGATCGCCCGGGCGGCACAATACGGCACCACGCCGTATGAGCAGGATTCGCTTCTTGAATTGTATGATGAGGCGGATAAAGAACACGGTACGGAAAAACCACAGCGCTTTCTGATTAATATCTCGCTGATCCTGCTGGCTATCCTCAGTCTGGCACTGGGGTGGCTCGCGGCACCGTATATCTTTATGCTGGCGCTCTCCGCCGCTCTCATTGTCAATTACCCGAAACCAAAAGACCAGGTAGCCGTGATTAACCATCATGCCCCGCAGGCGTTATCTATGGCAGCAATTATCCTTTCCGCCGGGGTATTCCTGGGGATTATGGATAAAGGCGGGATGCTGGAGTCCGTGGCAAAGGATCTGCTGCTGATTATTCCGGGACATATGGCGGAACAGTTTCATATTATTATCGGGATGATTGGTGTGCCGCTGGATATCTTTACCAGTACCGATGCCTATTACTTTGCCCTGCTGCCGATTGTCCGTGATGTGGTGGCATCCGCCGGTATTCCGCCTGCGGATGTGGTGTATGCCATGGCTATCGGTAATAACGCCGGAACCTTTGTCAGCCCGTTCTCACCGGCTGTGTGGCTGGCGGTGGGGATTGCCGGGGTGGATATGGGGCGGCATCTGCGCTACTCCTTCTTCTGGATCTGGCTGTTCAGCTTTATCACCCTGGCGGCAGGCTGGTTCCTCGGGCTGTTCTGAGCCGGATACAAAAAGCCCGGTCATCTGACCGGGCCTGAAAAATAATATGTGACAACGTCACACATTAATCATCGTTTTCGTCTTCTTCTGCGTCTTCTGTCAGCTCTTCATACAGCGCGGACAGTGCTTCACGGGTCAGAATAGCCAGGGTGCGGTAAAAGCCGTGCTGTGCATGTGACTCAACTTTCCCGAGAAATGCATCACTCCACGGCAGCAGATAGTCCGCAAACAGCGCCGTCTGCGCACTGACTTCATCTTCCTGTGCCTGATCTTCCAGCCAGGATGCCCCCAGCAGCAAAGATCCGAAACTGTCTGTTACCGCATCAGTCAGCGGCATACCGCGTTCACTGAGAAACTGACGGACTTCACTTTCCGGTTCACCGGTATAGTCCGACCGGAGCTGAGCCACCGCCCCGTCAGCAAACAACTGCTGATAATCCGCTGCCAGTTCCGCACTGTCGCAATGCTCAGCCAGCCGTGTCAGCAGTGCATCCTGCTCCAGCGGCCAGTGAGCTTTCAACTGCCCCTGTTTAATCATCGTCAGAACCGGTGCCAGCACAGGATCAGCCGGAGCGCGGTTAAACAGGGTTCCGAGCAGGCGGCAGACCAGTGAAAATTCATTCATACTTCAAATCCTTATTAACTGAGTTGCCGCTATTGTCCGGATTGTCCTTATCACTGTAAAGAATTAATACCCCAGTTCCATATTCACCACGCCCTGCGGTGCTTCGCCCCGCTCAATCCGCTCAATATTGGCAACGATGGCTTTCATTGCCTCTGACGGAATGGTAAATGCAGCAATGTGCGGCGTGACATCCACCCGCGGGTGGGTCCAGAACGGGTGCATTTCCGGCAGCGGTTCGGTGGCGAACACATCCAGGCTGGCACCGGCAATCTGTCCGTCATCAATGGCTTCCAGTAAATCGTTATCCACCAGATGCGAACCGCGCGCCAGGTTAATCAGGTAAGAACTCTGCGGCAGCTTACTGAACAGTGACTGGTTGAGGATCCCTCTGGTCTGCGGTGTGTCCGGCAGCAGATTGATCAGCAGGCGGCTGTGGCTTAAGAATTCATCCAGTTGATCGTTGCCGTGGAAACTGGTCACGCCGGGGATCTGTTTTGGTGTCCGGCTCCAGCCATGGACTTTAAATCCGAATTCTGCCAGCTTTTCCGCCACGGAACGGCCGAGAACCCCGGTTCCCAGCACGCCGATTTCGAATTCATCAAATGTGAAAGCAGGCTGAGCTTTCCAGATACGCTGCTCCTGCTGGCGTTTATAAATATCCATCTTGCGGAAGTACCACAGCGCCTTGGCAACTGCGTACTCCTGCATCTGCGCCCCCATCCCGGTATCTTCAAGGCGGATCACCGGCACCCCTGCAGGCAGTGTGCCGGGGTTTGCCTGTTCCTGTTTCAGAATGGCATCCACTCCGGCACCCAGCGCAAAGACCCCTTTCATGGTGGTCCGCCCGGCCAGACACTCACGCGGCGGTAACCACACCAGGGCATAATCCGCCGGCTGGTTATCACCCGGAACCCATTTGCGGATATTTGCCTGCGGCAGGTGTTTTTTCATGCCGTTGATCCACAGCTCAGAATCAAAAAAAGGATGGTAGAAAATAATATTCATGCGGCGCTCCTCTGTTTTTTTACCAGCCTGATAGGATTACGCAAAGAATTCAAGCCCCGGACAGATTTTCGTATCGTTAAAATGTTGTTATTGTTAACTGACCTGCATATTTTTCCGGCAGATGATTTTCCGCCGGAAAAAAATCAGCGGTTATTTTTCAGGCAGCCGGTACGCTGTTTTCAGCGGATTTGCTATGTTAATCACCAATATGCTGTTTTTTTGGTTAAACAAACGAAAAAACACATTTTTTTTCATGGCGTGTATTGACGGGTTACGTCGCTTCCCCTATAGTAGCGCCCCGTTGCAGCGAGATATCAACGCAACGAACAGTACCCCGGTGAGATGTCCGAGTGGCTGAAGGAGCACGCCTGGAAAGTGTGTATGCGCGAAAGTGCATCGAGGGTTCGAATCCCTCTCTCACCGCCATATTAAGAGAAGAGCCTGCTGAGCAATCAGCAGGCTTTTTTCGTTTCTGCTTTTTCTTTTTTTATGCTGCTATCCGGTCCGGCGGCAGAATATCCTGTTTTATTACCCCTTAACTTCTTCATATTTTTGATTTTATTTTAATATCCGCTATTGTATACAGCGTCATTTGATGTATCTCAGCTAAATCTCTCCCTGTTTTGCGTAGACTAATGCACGTTGGCGTCTCCCTATTTTTTTCATATGACTCAGAGGTGACAGTTGTCCGGAAATGAAAATTTCAACATTTAAAGGATTATCTCTTTTTACTGCATTAATTGACTCGTGCTGGAAACAGCCTTACTCCGTTTCCCGTCTGATAAAAGATACCATTGCAGGTATCACCGTCGGGATTATTGCTATCCCGCTGGCCATGGCACTGGCTATCGGCAGTGGTGTGGCCCCGCAATATGGTCTGTATACGGCGGCTATCGCCGGTATTGTAATTGCGGTGACCGGCGGCTCCCGTTTCAGTGTCTCCGGGCCGACCGCCGCGTTTGTGGTGATCCTCTACCCCGTATCCCAGCAGTTCGGGTTAGGCGGGCTACTGATAGCCACTCTGATGTCCGGGATTATCCTGCTGGCAATGGGTCTGGCGCGTTTCGGTAAACTCATTGAATATATTCCGATTTCCGTGGTGCTCGGCTTCACCTCAGGGATTGCGATCACCATCGCCACCATGCAGGTGAAAGACTTTTTCGGTCTGACCATGGCGCATGTACCGGAAAACTATGTTGATAAGGTTATTGCCCTTGTCAGAGCCATGCCGACCATCAATCTGTCGGATACCCTGATTGGCGTGACCACACTGCTGGTGCTGATCTACTGGCCGAAACTGAAACTTCGTCTGCCGGGACACCTTCCCGCTGTAATTGCCGGGATGCTGGTGATGCTGGTGCTGTCCCTGTTCGGCATGGAAGCGGCCACCATCGGCTCCCGTTTCAGTTATACCCTGGCGGACGGTACACAGGGTGCGGGGATCCCGCCGATTCTGCCGCAGTTTATCCTGCCGTGGAATTTACCGACCCCGGACGGCAAAGAATTTGTGTTCAGCTGGGCCACCATTACCGCCCTGATGCCGGCAGCGTTTTCGATGGCAATGCTGGGCGCGATTGAATCGCTGCTCTGTGCGGTGGTGCTTGACGGTATGACCGGCAAAAAACATAACTCCAACGGCGAATTACTGGGTCAGGGACTGGGTAATATCACCGCACCGTTCTTCGGCGGCATTACCGCCACTGCTGCTATCGCCCGTTCGGCGGCTAACGTGCGTGCCGGTGCCACATCGCCGGTCTCTGCTATTATTCACTCTCTGCTGGTGCTGCTGACTCTGCTGATCCTGGCGCCGCTGCTTTCTTATCTGCCGCTGGCCGCGATGTCCGCTCTGTTGCTGATGGTGGCATGGAATATGAGTGAAGCGGCTAAAGTCATTGAACTTATCCGCCGCGCGCCGAAAGACGATATTATCGTGCTGCTGCTGTGCCTGAGCCTCACTGTGCTGTTTGATATGGTCATTGCTATCAGTGTCGGGATTGTGCTGGCCTCACTGTTGTTTATGCGCCGTATCGCCAATATGACGCGCCTGAGTGAGTCTTCCTATACCGATCACGACAAAGGGCTTCTGGTTGTCCGGGTTAACGGCCCGCTGTTCTTTGCCGCTGCCGAGCGGATTTTTGATGATCTGAAAGTCAAAAGCGCGGGATATCACACCATTGTGATGCAGTGGGATGCGGTACCGGTACTGGATGCAGGCGGATTAAAAGCCTTCCGCCGTTTTATCGATGAAGCCGGTGTGGATACACACATTGTGGTCACCGATATTCCGTTCCAGCCACTGAAAACCCTGGTGCGGGCACGGATTGTGCCGGTTGAGAATAAAATCAGCTTTTATCCGTCAGTCAGTAAAGCACTGATTGAACTGGGGCTGATGGATGGTGTGACATCAGAGGCATGATAACCTCTGTAATCAGGCTATAATGAACAGAGCGGCGGGCGTAATGTCCGCCGTTTCTTTATCTGTTACCGGAGAAAAACCATGGCTGTATTCCGTCTTCCTTTTCTTAACTGGCTGATTATCAACGCCATTGCAGCTGCCTGGCTGTATGCCAAAGATGCACTGGTGATTCAGTTCAGTGGCTGGAGCGGCATTTTAGCTATATTGATCGGGCTGGAAAGTCTCGGCTGGATTGGTGCGTCACTGGTGTATTTCCGCCGCCATAACACCACACCGAACCCGCTCGGCGAAGCGACCCATCTCATTACCGGCGGACCGTTCCGTCTGTCACGTAATCCGGTCTACCTCGCACTGACCACCGCCTGTATCGGCTTTGCCCTGCTGACCCACTCTTACTATTTTCTTATCGGCGGCCTGATTTTCTGGCTGATCACCGATCTGTTCAGCATCCCGCAGGAAGAAAAATTCCTTGCCGGAAAATTTAAACAGGAATGGACAACCTATTGCCAGCAGACACGGCGCTGGCTGTAATTCACGCTCAGATTGCGCTGCCCTGGCCGCCGTTTGCCAGCAGATACTGCCACAGGCCGTTCATGCCGAGCCAGCGGTTGCTGCACCAGTCCGGTGCCAGTAAAGTCGGACGCCGTGCGCTGGCGCAGATGCGGTGATAAATGACATCCGGCGGTGTGTGGCGGATCATCTCCCCGGCGGTGGCGACATACTCTTCGAGGGAAATGGTGGGCAAGCGCCCCGCCCGCCAGGCTTTTGCCATGGTGCTGCCTTCCACAATATGCAGCGGATGCAGTTTGATGCCTTCCACGCCGGTGTCCAGCACGCGCTCAAGTGTGATGAGATTATCGGCTGCGGTTTCTCCCGGCAGACCGGTGATCAGATGGCAACACACTTTCAGCCCGCGCTCACGGGCGGCCCGGGTGGTGGCCTGATAACAGGCGAAATCATGACCCCGGTTGATGCGTTTCAGGGTTTTATCATGGGCGGTCTGTAGTCCCAGTTCCAGCCATACTTCATAGCCCTGCTGCTGATAGCTCTGCAGCAGATCCAGCACCGCCTCCGGCACACAATCCGGCCGCGTACCGACACACAATCCCACCACATCAGCCTGTGTCAGTGCGGATTCATACATCTCACGCAGCAGTTCAACTTCCGCGTAGGTGCTGGTATAAGCCTGGAAATAGGCAAGATAACGTTTGGCGCGGGTGATTTTTCCGGACTGCCGGCTCAGTTGATCCTCAATGGAATCATACTGTGCATTTTCATCCGCAAAAGAAGCCACATTACAGAAGGTACAACCGCCGCGCCCGAGGGTGCCGTCGCGGTTAGGGCAGCTGAAGCCGCCGTGGAGGGTGATTTTATGGATTTTTTCGCCATAACGGCGCTGAAGATCAGCGCCGAACATGTTAACGACTGTGTGAAGCTGCATCGGAAATTATTCGGTATCCAGCTCAGGGAAGCTTTTCACCAGATCGTCGATGGCTTTAACCTGCTGCAGGAACGGCTCCAGTTTTGCCAGCGGCAGCGCGGAAGGACCATCACAACGGGCATTATCCGGGTCCGGATGTGCTTCCAGGAACAGACCGGCCAGGCCGACGGCCATCCCGGCGCGGGCCAGTTCAGCCACCTGACCACGGCGGCCGCCGGATGCGGCACCAAACGGGTCACGGCATTGCAGGGAATGTGTGACATCGAAAATCACCGGGCAACCGCCGGACGCTTTTTCCATCACTTTAAAGCCCAGCATATCCACAACCAGGTTGTCATAACCGAAGTTTGCACCGCGATCACATAAGATGATCTGGTCATTGCAGCCTTCACGGAATTTTTCCGCGATATTACCAACCTGCCCCGGGCTGATAAACTGCGGTTTTTTGATGTTAATGACCGCGCCGGTTTTCGCCATGGCTTCCACCAGGTCAGTCTGACGCGCCAGGAAGGCCGGTAACTGGATCACGTCCACCACGTCCGCCACCGGCTGTGCCTGCCAGGATTCGTGAACGTCGGTAATAATTTTCACACCGAAGGTTTTTTTCAGCTCTTCAAAAATCTTCATCCCTTCCTCAAGGCCCGGACCACGGTAAGAACTGATGGAAGAGCGGTTTGCCTTGTCAAAAGAGGCTTTGAAGACGTACGGAATATTCAGCTTCTGCGTGACAGTCACGTAATGTTCGCAGATTTTCATCGCCAGATCGCGGGATTCAAGGACGTTCATGCCGCCGAACAGAACAAACGGCAGCGCGTTGCCGACACGAATATCCCCGATAGATACGACTTTCTGTTGCATGGTATAACCTTTTGGCAGAGGCAATTAAATTGCGTTTATGAAAATATGTAAAACGATATCCGTTTATCAGTGCAGAACGATATGCTGCTGTTCGTAAGTGTGGATCTGCATTTTTATCATTTCCGATACCGGATCCTGCGGACATTGCTCAATAAAATAGTTCAGATCGGAAACTGCAATATGGCTGCAGTCCAGCTGGGCATAAATCAGCCCGCGATCACGGATTTCATACGGGTCATCCGGATCAAATAATAAAATGGTTTCGCTGACTTTCAGTGCCTGCTCCATTTTTTTCTCTTCCATCAGCGCGACTTTAATACTGTCGAGGTATTTGCGCACCACATGGCTGTTTTCGGCTTCTTCGAGATCATCCCCGGTCAGGTGATGCGCCGGGCTGACTGTGCCTTTAATCCAGACATCCAGTGTGTGCTGATCCAGCAGATCGCCGTTAATCGGGTTAATAAACAGGGTTTCGTCATCGAGATCCGCCCGTAGAATCAGCTGGGTCGGGAAAACCACCGGCACAACCGGCAAACCGATAGCCTGTGCAATATGCAGAAACAGGATGCCGAGTGATACCGGCGAACCGCGCTGAGTACGCAGCACATTATCCAGCCACAGCGTGTCAGACAGCGAATAAACGCCGCTGGCGCCGCTGAACTGCCATTTGTGGTAAAAGAGTGTGATCAGGGTCTGTAAACAGGTATGTTCGTCGGAATACGGCGGGAGGCGTTTACGGGTCTGACGGATAAGTTCATTGATGTGTGCTTCTGCCTTTTCCCGGTCAAAATCCGGACGGACAGTTTTTAACACTAACATAATGCCGCTCAGTAACGGCGCACCATTGAATTCAAAATCGGCAATGCTTTTCATTTCTCTTCCCGTTGACCTAAAGTAACCCGATCATTTCCGCCATAATCGCGGCGGGTTTCCACCCGGTAAAATCCGTTTTCCCGGAACAGTTCGCGGACAGCGTCTCCCTGCCGCCAGCCATGTTCCACAATCAGCCACCCGCCAAGTGTCAGATAATGAGCGGACTGCGCAGCGATTTCCGCCAGATCGGCCAGGCCGTTCTGCGGGGCGACCAGCGCACTGCGCGGCTCGAAACGGACATCCCCCTGCACCAGATGCTCATCATTCTCATCAATATATGGCGGGTTACTCACTATCATAGCAAATTGATGAATCGGCAGTGAAGCAAACCAGCGACTTTCTTTAAAGGTTGTATTCGTCAGCCCCAGACGGGCGGCATTGCGCTGTGCCAGCGCCACCGCATCCGGCTGGATATCCGCCCCGGTCACATGGCAATCCGGCCGTTCAGAGGCCAGTGCCAGCGCAATCGCGCCGGTGCCGGTACCGAGATCCAGAATATCGCAGGATGCTGCCGGTAACAATTCCAGCGCTGCCTCCACCAGACATTCGGTATCAGGACGCGGAATAAGTGTGGCGGGAGACACTTCCAGCGGCAGTGACCAGAACTCGCGCACACCGGTGATATACGCCACCGGCTCGCCCTGCTCCCGGCGGACAAGCAGCGCCTCAAGACGCTGCTGTTCATCCCCGCTGAGCGGGGTTTCATCAAAAGCAATAATGTAGCTGCGGGTTCGG
>OKSH01000604.1_pt1 | contig 37578 bp, 34 predicted proteins | sample 1601231 | NCBI WGS metagenome assembly OKSH01 (sample SAMEA3541596, study PRJEB24748) | human gut metagenome | biome: human gut; feature: human-associated habitat; material: faeces | place: China | collected 2012
AAATCTTAAATGTCTCTGTGTGTCCAAAGTGCTGGAAAATCTGTCCATTTTCATACGTTACTGCTATTCTCATGATACCTTCTCCTTTTTCCGCTGCATATTTTTGATGAATCTCCTGCTTGTAACATCCTCCAAGTCCACAGTTACTGCTCTGACCATCACAGATTTTGAAATCTCCACCTTCAATTTTAAGCGGATATCCATCAATGAGTGCATCTGCTATTTTCTTCCTGGCAATCTCATAAATTCGTTGAACAGTTGTTCTTGCTACTTGCATAGATACTGCGCACTGCTCCTGACTATAACCTTTCTTGTCCAAAAGACGGATGGTTTCATACTCATCTACCGTCAGAATAATAGGTGTTTTTTTCTCAGTATCATCTGCCGGAAAGAATTCTAAAACATTGGGGAAATGGCAAACTTTTCTGCATTTTACTGGTCTCGGCATAAACTGCTCCTTTCTTGCTTTTCTTATATGATAGCTCTATAAAAAGCATATGTCAATAATATTTTTGACATATGTCCATATGGCTCAGCTAATAGTATTACTTAACCACATCTTTACACTTTTTCATCTTCTGCTTCTGGCAGCGTCCCAAATTCCACTTCCCCAAAACAGTTTCCGGGGGCCGGAAACCCGCATAAATCCAGCATTCCCAAAAATCTTTCTTCCCAAAAAGGCCTCCCGGAAATGCCTTTTTTATTTTTCGCTATGTCCTTTCGCACCCCCTTTTGACACTTTTTTCGTAATTTCATTTGTCAAAACCGGGAAGGCTTTATCCATAAGATATCGAGATAATCCGGCTGCAACAGACTATCCTTTTTTATTCTTTTTTCGGACAATCTTTCCGCGCCCCTCTTTTTTTCTGTTCGCTTTTTAAATCTCTTTTTCTTTTTTTCACAGACCTTTGATGCCTGGTTTTTGACTTAGTTAAGCCTTTTTTAAGGTTTCTTTTGGGTTTCTCTTCTCTTTTTTTATTAAAAAAACCCTGTTCCAGGATTTCTCCTGAGACAAGGTTTTTGGTGGTTCTTTTGGGTTTATTTTTCTTCTTTTGGGCTGGAAACGGATGAAGATTGAATAAACGGGAGGCACTGGTTTTTGACAAGGGATGTTACGAAAAAAATGTCAAAAGGCAGTGCGAAAAAATACCTTTTTTATTCGAACTCGGCGTGTCCTTCGTTGCACTTAACTATATTAGTTTAAGTTTTATACAATTACACACCACTTTTTACTTCAATTACATCCATTATTCTAGCTTACTCATTTTCTGTTGCCAAAATGTTGCCACACATATCAAAATTAGCTGATTTTTTCATATAATTTTTCTGAAATCATATCTTTCTCAATTTCGTGCTTATTAAGCATATCCTGCAATTTTGTTTTAACTTCTTTTCCTTTAAAACGTTTATGATTATTTAAGGACTTTAAAACTATTCTTGCGAATTTCCCCAGACCTTCATAGTCTTTAACAATAGCATTATAATGATATTGTTTTAACTCTTCAATTGGTGTGTTCGCATCATCAGAAGATTGTTCTAAAGATATTTCTTCTTCTGAAAACACCTCATCAGATATATAAATAATATCACAAGTATCTGGTCTTTCAAAACCAATTATCAACGGAATAATATCGTCAATCGAATCTCTTTTTTCTTCAACTCTCCATAATGATAATTTATTCCCCGTTGTTTTTATACAATTTGTAATCGCATCTGCTTTAACATTTTTCACTTCTTCAATTGCCTGTTCCTTATTTGCACTTAATTGATTTTCTTGCCATTTTGAACGTGCAATTTTTCTCACATAATATGCCATATCAGTCCTCGCTTAATTCAGCAATCACATCACTTATATAATCTTTAAACCACTGAACATTAGTTTGATCTCGTAAATTAATTAATGTTGGTAAATGCCTTTTATCTTCCCATGCTTCAAAACATTTTACAGATAAATCCTGAATTTCTATATCAGGATTGGAAAGTCCCGCCAACGGAACAATTTCAAGATTATTCCTTCTGTTAGCAGGCAAATTACCAATAATAAACAACAAATGTTTTAATAATGTAGAATTATCATACATATTTTGAAGGTATATATTCTGAAGAATTGTATCTGCAATAATACCATACTTATCTGACAATTGATTAAAATATCTTTCAGCAAAAGATTCATACCCTTCTTCAAAAGCTGTCTCATTCAAAAGTTTTGATAATATTGGCATTTCCTTATTCATAACACTATCCTGCATATTCTTAAATTGTTCAGCAATATTTGCCTGATACAAATTGCTAAACCTTTTTGCTTCATTTTTATGTATATTAGCACTAGTATCAGAATATGTCATGTTTCCAAAAAAATCATTTTCATCCAACCACATCATTTCATAATCAGATTGGAAAGATGTAGCTTTATTATTCTTCAATTTTTATTTCAATCCTTTCTCAATCTCGACAGCTATCGCTATATATGCCTCATACATTTTCTTAATATTACTATCGTTAAAACGGCTTATCTGATTTTCTCCAATCGAATTTATGTCATATGAATACTTTGTAAAACCACCTTGTGTAGCAACATACTTTTCAATAATTACATTGCTTTCTTCCTTTTCCACTTCTTTTCGTGCAACATTTCTAACTGACATTTCAGTCTTATTCACATTATCAAAATAATTTGATTGTGTTGGCATTTCCGATGAAATATCGTTTTTAAAAATATCACAATTCAACGCTACTCTATTTGAGGAAATTGACATATTAGACATAAAAGTTTCTATCAGATCAGAAAATTCATTCTCAAATTCTTCTTTTAGCATCTCTATCTCAACAATATTATTGCTATTTTTTTGGAAATTTATACGACCTGATGTTATCTCTACAACCGCATTCGATTCATTTAAAAAAACAGGCATAATAAGCACTCTAGCCTGACCATTTGGTTGTAATTGTAATTCATTTGTTGTTGACGGTCTATATCCTCTTTTTCCAAAATAATCAATTAACTTTAAATAATAATCCAAATTGCTAGTACTAAATTTTTCATAATTTCCAAACAACGAAAATCTAATCATACTTTGCATAAAACGCACCATTCCTTTCATTAGTTTATTTATAGACATGCGCCATTATTTATCTATCTGATGTATTATTTTTATTATAGCAAATCCTCGCTGGTTGACAACCTATTTTTGAAATGTTACGCAGTAGAATCCGTTTTCAAGACGATATATATTGCCTATCTTCCTATTGCGTTTGGAATCTCTTGAAATATAGAATTTCTAGAGTACCCAAAACATAACAAAAGCTCCCTCTCATTTTATGATTTCTAAAGCTATCTCTTTAGCTCTATTTCCAGAAATCTGATCTCTATGTTCACTATCATTTAAATATATAGCAATGTATTTCCGTTCTCCACCTGATTCAGAAAAACCAACAAACCATGCCTCTCCATTCCCACTTCCTGTTTTTCCATAAATTTTCTGGGAATCGTTTTCATCCACTAACATTATTCTTTTCAAAATTTCTATATTTCTGCTATCGTAATCACTATGTTCCTCAAATATCCTACTCAAAACTTCTACTTGTTCCAACGGTGAAATTTTCAACGAAGAATCTAGCCAAAAACCATTTAGCTTTTCCAAAGGATTGATATTGCTGCCATTCCATTCCGAAATATCGCAATTCCCGTACTGTAAATTCTTTAATTCTTCCTGCATTTTATCCCTACCAACTAAATCTATCACTTCTCGAAAATACCATATACATGATTTCTCAAATGCCTCTTCTAATGTTAAATCCCCATTCCATTCTACATTTCCATAATCCATTCCGTCATACCCCATTGTCGACGTTTCATCAACAATAACACCTTTTTGTAATCCTAATAAAGCTGAAATAATCTTAAAAGTAGAATAGGGCGATACTTCTTGTCGACACATATCTTCATTAAAAAATGAATATTCCTCTTGTACTGGCGAATAAATCACCGCACAGCCATTAATCTCCTGAAATGCCCCGCTTAAATCAATCGTCTTTTCACTTATCCCTTGTTGTGTTTCTTCCTGTTCCGCTTTCTCTCCATCAACTTTCTTAAAATTTACACCACCTTTTGTATTTTCCCCTATAACTGTAATCTTATATGTTCCACTCTCTTGAATTTCAACATCAAAATTTTCAGAGGTTACTATATCATCTCTTTCATAAATAGGGGTGTCACTATCTTTTTGAATTTTTATCGACAATTTTCCACTGTCAACTATAACTTCCGTCCTAATAGTATCTCCCGCTTCTAAGAGCAATGATTGCTCATCCGTAGTATTAAAAATTTTGTACTTCATAACAAACTGGCTATCATTCCCTATTCTGCTACCATCAAATGACGATTTTCCGCATCCACTCAATAAAAATACAATAAAAAAAACACATATTATACCTAAAGACCGTTTCATATTGTCCTCCTATATCTAGTCATAAAGTAATTGTTTTCATTATATCTCCCAGTCATTTCACTGTAAAGCAAAACCAGCAAATCCCCATCAGTCCATCAAGAGTAAACTTTATAGCTACACTTTTCTCGACTAACTGACGAGGATTCACTTCATGATAGTTAAGAGGGCTTTAAGTAGCCCTTTTTCAATCACCGAGCTTCTCTACTGTGTTTTCTCCTTACAGCCCGTTTCTGTTCAGCTTCTATCTGTTCCTGTTGCTTTGCCCGGTCAATAACCGCATTTACCTGTTCAGCCCCCATAACTGTTCTTACACGACCAAAATCCGTTGCAATCGTCCGAAGTTCCCGATTTTCCCCTAAAAATTCTTCTAATCGGTTCTTTAACCTTTCATTTCTGTCTTGCTCTCTGTTATATGCATCTTGCAGTTTTTCAAATCGGTTAGAAACACTCAAATATTCCCGATACACAGCCCGCAGAACTGTTATGATTTTCCCAATCAGTGGTTTTGCCTTTTTCTCTCTGTAAGTCTTTCCGCTTTCCAATGTTCCTGCTTCCGGCAGCACTTCCTCTGGATCATACGAATACTTAACTGCAAATCGTTCCATATCCTTTACCATAGGAGCAATCTCCGCCAGTTTTTTCTCATATCGTGCTGCTTCTTTCTTAGCCACTTCTGCTTTTTTATCTGCTTCCTCACGAATTTCCTGTGCGGAGTGAATCTCCTGTTCAAGATTTTCCAATTCTCCCAACCACTTTTCACTGGTTTCCAGTATGGCAACATTATGTTCTTCCAGACTTTCTTTTTTCGCTTCCAACTCCGCAACTTCCTTTGCCCGTTCCTTTTTCTTAAAGTCCAAAACTGATAAATGCTTTTCATGTGTGCCTTTCTGTTCCCATTCAATCCCACGTTCCAACATAATCTCCGCAAGCTGTTTTTTCTCATGCTGTACCCATTGATTTAATTCTGTTTCGCTTCTGGTGCCTCCTTTAAACCCAAGAGCCAATAACGCCTGTTTCAAAGAAACTCTTGTATCGAGTCCTCTTTTGCTTCCTGTCGTATATGGTACAAAATCAATATGCAGATGCGGTGTCGCTTCATCCATGTGCAAGTACGCAGAAAATACCCGTAGCGTAGGGTTCCGTCTTTGAAAATCACGCATATATTCATCAAGCACCTTTGCAGCAAGCTGTCCGTTTTCTGTTGTCGCTCCCATATTGTCTTTATCTCCGATTTGCAGAATGATTTCATGGAACGGTTTCTCCTGTTTGCCGAAACAAATTTTATCATAATAATCATCAATCTTACGGTCACTTCTGGTCTGCTTCTCGTTGTATCGAACAAGAGCTTCATCAAACAATTCGTGATACACGTCTTTGACATCTTCGTTACAGTATTCTACATTCAGATAACTTCTTTCCGAATCTATATTTTTTGCATGGAATTTTCTGCTGTTATGATTAACAGAACCTTTTCCTGTCATAAAACTAATTGTTCGCTTCAATCTTTATCCCTTCTCCCTGTTTAGGGGTAATCAGTGCCGGATACGGCACATAGCTTTGTTACTTTCGTCGAAAGTAACGCAAAAGCACTTTTGACAGCCGTTCCGTCCATCAAAAGCTGCTATTGCGCCCTGCCGGGAGCTTTTCCGTCCTACGGACGGGCGGCTTTCAGCCGCTTTGCTTCTGCCACCATAGCTTTTCGGATAGCTGAAAGCATATTTTCCATCGTATATTCATCCCATCCGGCAAGCCATATCAGTATCCGCTGTTCATCTTCTGTCAGCTCTACCTCTCCGAAAATTTCATTGAGGTCAGCAATCCTCCTGGCTTCACTTTCGTAAAAATACTTATTCACGTTCCGAGTTCCCCATTCCGGCTGAATTATCATCCAATCACACCTTTCTCTTTGTCTGCTATCTCAGGGGTGTGACACGCCCCTGTCTATTCTCATCAAGAAACACTACCAGCGAAAACTGTCCAGCACTCCACGTCTATCCAGATATTCCTGTCTGGCTTTTTCCCGTTCCTCCTGTGTTGGCGCAGTCTTAAATTTCCCATATAGTTCATGCTGCACCAAAGAATCCAGTTTCTTCTCTAATCCCTGCCGGATTTCATCCAAACAGGTATCATCCTCCACCAGATAGTGACGGATCAGCAACATAAACAATTCATAAGGAATCTGTACATTCTTCATCTTATCTCCCTTTCTGCGTCGGTTTGCGTCGATAGCGTCGATATTTTCCACACCAGCCTGCTATCAAAAATACCGTCGCAACCGACGCATATCGTCGCTTTTACTCCTTTGCTTCAAGGCGTTTCAGAATGATTTTTCTTTCATGCCCCCGCTTATTATCATAGAAAATCCCATAGTCATTGAGTAACTGGCTGTTGACGGTATTCAATCTTCGTGAAAGCACATTCGCCTGTAGCTGTATATCCGGCAGTTGCTTTACAAGTTCTGTCGCTGTTCCCTCCCACTCCTGTCTGTCCTCTGTCAGAAACACATTGATTGCTTCTAAAAGAGGATTCGGTGGTTGTTTCCACAACTCTGTTTCTGCTTTCTTGAATTTCCATACACAACGCTCCCTGTCAAATTCTATAGTCAGTTTCTGATCCGGCTGGTCACGCCCCACAATATCCATCACTGCTTCATTGTCTGTCCGTTTCTTTTTGTACATGATAAACGCCCCATCAGCCGCACCCAACAGTCCATTTGTGCCGGAAATCATATCAAAGCTATCCTCCGATTCCAGCTTGCGTGTATGGTGAACCACTAACAGGCAGATACCATATTTATCGCTGAATGATTTCAGCTTTGTCACAATCTCATAATCGCTGGAATAGCTGTATCTGTCCCCGCCGACTTCACGCACTTTCTGTAGCGTATCAATGATAATCAGTCTTGCGTCTTTATGCTCTTTCAAAAATTCTTCTAATTGCCTGTCCAGCCCCTCATTCAAAGTCTTTGCCTGTGTTGCAAAATACAGATTATCGGCACACTCTACACCAAACATACCGGACAGTCGGCGTTGAAGTCTTGCATAATCATCTTCCAAAGCCAGATACAGCACTGTTCCTTTCCGCACCGGATAATCCCACAACGGAATCCCCATTGCCACATGATAGGCAAGCTGTGCCATGAAGAATGATTTTCCTACCTTTGGCGCACCTACAAAGAGATATATGCCGCCATAGAGAAAACCGTCTACAATCGGTACTCTCGGCACAAAAACAGTGTCATACAATTCCGGCATGGACATGGTATGCAGTCCGCCATTCCCGGATTTCTCTGGATTTTTGGTGGCTTGCTGATTGATTTGTTCCTGTGAATTTGCTATAATTTCATTGTGATTTTTTACATTCGGCTGCACCCCATCTGCGCCAACAGATGATACGGGAGCAGTCGTTTTCATTTTTTCCATCATTCATCTTCTCCTTTCAATCCCTCTAACGTAATTGCAATTACCTGCAACGTATAGAGCAGTTCATCATTATCCGGGCCTACTGTTTCCAGCCGCTTTAATTCCTCATGAATAGCTGCCATCTGATTTTTTAATGCCTTATAAACTCTCGGATTTCCCTGTACAACCACGTCCCTGCACGTCAGTCGTCTTATGATATATTCCTGCTTTGTCAAACCAGACAATGCTACCAAATCATTAAGCAGCTTCGCTTCTTCATCCGATACCCGAAATGCTACGGTATGATTTCTCCAACGCCCTTTATAATCAAGACTTCTTTCCATTGCTGTTCTCCTTTTCCATTCGCTCCATTTCCAGCTTTTCTGCCATTTCTGTCTGAACAGTTGGAAATAAATGTGCATACCTGTAAGTGATTTTTTCTGCTTCGTGTCCTACCCGTTCACCAATCGCCAGCACTGAAAATCCCATATTTATCAGCAGCGATACATGGCTATGCCGTTACGGTATAATAACGACAAACAGAAAAAGCCTTTATTTTCAAGGGGTTTGAGCGTTTGTCGTCTTTTATTCAATTCCTTTTCCAAGTTGAAAATTGACGAAAACTATAAAGAAAAAAGGAGGCTGTTTTATTAACGACAAAATTTAATAGTGCCAGCGGTCCGGCTTTATGTCTGACCGCTGGTTGCCGTGGGCGTTTCACTTTTATAGGTGGACGCCCTTTTTTCATACTCATTTTCGAGAGAAAGGAGATCCACATGGAATTAAACGAAATGGAAAAAAAGCTGCTCTTTCAAGTGGAGGGCGATTATCAGACAAAGATCCTGAATGAACTTTATATGACCGTGCGGTATTCAAATAATTCCGAACAGCGGGAGGCGGCAGAAGGTCTTATGGCAAAACTTCGTGTTCTGTCAAATGCAGAGTGCATGGACTTGGTAAAAGATATTCAGAAGAATTACCGTCTGCCCTATCCAGCCCGGACGATTGGAGAAAAGATCGCCGAGGCCAGACAACAATCAGGGGCAGAAAAATTGAAGGGGCATGACATCATGGCACTTGAACGCTTTGATCCAGAAGTAAAGCACATGATCGTCTTTGATGTATTGTCTTACGATTCCCCTGTTGGCGACAAAGGCGATAAGATGCGCTTGTTCCTTACAGATGCCGGCTATCAGAAATTTTTAGAGAGCCAGGAACGGGGCGAAGTGAAACTGAAAAACCATGCGAAGGTCTCTGACGGTCATCTCCATTATGACCGCAGGGATCATGCCTTGTAACGGAATAGTCGAAGAAAGGAGGCGATACAATGGCAGTATTCCGTGTAGAGAAAACAAAGGACTTTACGATAATGAGCAATCACCATCTGCGCAATACGGAGTTGTCCTTAAAGGCAAAGGGGCTTTTATCACTTATGTTGTCGCTGCCGGAAGATTGGGATTATACCACAAAGGGACTCGCCCATATCTGCAAGGATGGTGTGGATTCTATCACTACTGCCCTGAAGGAACTGGAGCGGCATGGTTATCTCACCAGACAGCGCCTCCGCTATGATAACGGGCAGTTGGGAGACATTGAATATACGATCCATGAGCAGCCTGTAAGTACCGAAAACATAGGGCTTTCACCTAAACGGGAAAATCCAAGACAGGTAAAACCTGAACAGGCAAAACCTAAACAGGCGGAACCTGAACAGGAAAATCCGGCACAATTAAATACTAATCCATTAAAAACAAAAAAATCAAAAAAAGATAAATCAATAACTTATCCATCAATCTATCCGGCAGAGCCGGAAGCGGCGAACCGCACGGATGGGATGGATCGGATAGAGCTGATAGAAGCATATCGTGAAATCATCAAAGAAAATATCGAATATGACTTACTGGTCTTACGGTATGGCAGGGAACGTCTGGACGAAACCCTTGAACTTATGCTTGAAGTGATTTTGTCGAAACGCCCTTACATACGCATCGCCGGAGATGATTTTCCGCGGGAGATCGTCAAGAGCCGGTTCCTGAAGATCAATTCCGGTCACTTAGAGTATGTCTTTGACTGTATCGGCAAGAACACGACGAAGGTCGGAAATATCAAAGCATATCTGCTGGCGGCGCTGTATAATGCCCCGGCTACAATGGACAGCTATTACCGTGCCGAGGTCAATCACGATCTGTACGGCTGTTAGGCACCTTTGGGTGTCTTTTTTCATTCCATCACAGGAAGGAGGCAAAGCACGATGAAAAGAATCACTGTGCCGGTACAATGCCCGGCGTAACCAAAGAACAGATTCAGGCAGCGCGGGAAGCTGACTTGTTTACTTACCTGCAATTCCATGAACCCGGCGTGCTGAAACAGGATGGACCTAATTTCCGGCATAAGGAGCATGACAGTCTGGTATATGTGACCGGGAAAAGGTACTGGTACTGGAACAGCCGCGGACGGAGTATCAATGCGCTGGACTACCTGATCCAGATTCGGGGATATGGTCTTGTGGATGCGGTTCATGCTCTGGTAGGTGGCGAAATCCCACAGGAACCGGCTTACCGAAGTACGGCAGAAATACAGGTATCAAAAGAGCCGGAAAAGAAAACATTCGCTCTCCCCTGGGCCAGACGTTGCGCGACCGCTGCGGTCTTCTATTTGCAGAAACGGGGGATCAGCTCAGAAGTCATTCGCCAGTGTTTACAAGCCGGGATTTTTTACGAAGCCCGGTATCATGGAGAACCGGTTTGTGTGTTTGTTGGGAAAGATGATTCCGGGAAAGCGAAGTTTGCCTGTATGCGCAGTATCAGCGGCAATCTCAAAAAGGATGTCTATGGCAGCGACAAAGGATATAACTTTTGTTATCCCCCGCAAAGTCCGGGCAGCCGGCATGTGGCAGTCTTTGAAGCTCCTATTGATGCGCTTTCCCATGCGACACTTCAAGAGCTGGAGGGATGGAAATGGAATGGTTATCGCTTGTCTTTGGGCGGTACTTCCCATGTGGCGCTGACTTCTTTCCTGGAACGCCACCCGGAGATACGGCGTGTTACCCTTTATATGGACCACGACCTTGCCGGATTTGTCAATGCCCGGAAAATCAAGACCATGCTTCACGAGGATAAACGTTTCCGTCATATCCGGGTAAGTGTCAACCCTCCCCGGATGGGAAAAGATTACAATGAGAAATTGCTGCTGGTTCGGGAACAACTGCAAACCAGCCAGCACCAACGCCGCCCAAAAGAGGCGGCTGTTTCAATTTAGGGAGGATTTCAACATGAATGGATCTCAACATATCTGCTTTACAGACAGCGCCGGAAAAGCGCTGTTTTCCATTCCCGACAATGGTTTACTCTGCCTGTTCTATGGAAACGGGGACAGGCACTTTGCTGTTTGTCATCGTCTGGATGACACCCATGCAGAAATTGACGGGGTAAATTATTCGATGCCGGACTTTGCCAAAAGGATGAAACACAACCAGATCAGCTTTGCCCCGGCATAAGGCTGGAAAACAAATAACAGGAGGATTTGAAAATGAAAAAAATTGAAAATACCGCTTTGCAGATGATTGCCGAGGCTTCCCGGTGTCCAGACTACGGCCCCGATATGGTTAAATCGCTGATGAAAAAGCTGGACATGAACGAAAAGGGCTTTGCGCTTTTGATGAATGTTGCCCCATCCACAGTGCGTCTTTGGACCAGCGGAGCTGCACAGCCTTGCGGCACAGCAAAACGCCTCATGCAGATTTATGAAACCGGTCCGGAGATTGTTGGCAAGATTGCTAGAGGGCAGCTACCGGCAGATGGGAGGGATTGATGAATGACGGAGATAGATAGCCAGCCGATTGCGGAAAATGAGCAGGTCAAAGAGCTGCTTGCTCTCCTAAAAGACAACAATACACCGGGATATGAAGAATTTGCCAAGCTAATCGAGCATGTGACCGGGATGGAGCAGCGTCTTTTGGAGGCAACCGAGGAACTAAAGGCAGTGCGTCAGGAAATGCAGGGATTACAGAACCATTCCCTGAAAGATACTCTCCAAAAGAGCTGTAAAGCTATGGAGATGAATATTTCCGTTATGCGTCACCGTCTTTCCGAACTCAAAGGCCAGATCATAAACGGGTGCAGGAATATCCTTGCCGATTTCAGGGAACGAGGTACTGTTGCTTTGAATGGGATCACACAGTTTTTACATGTCAGACCGGTGTTGGAGTCCATTCAAAGTGCAGCAGAAAAAAGTATGCAGGCCAACAACAGGGCTGTTGCCAGAATTGACGCTTTCAGTACGGAATATCACGAAATGGAGCGGCATCTCAAAAATATGGGCCTTGCTATTCAAGGAAAACCTGCGGAGACAGACGCAAAAGAAAATGGAAAGATTGCCAGGGTGTTCAAAGGTGCTTTCAAAGTGGAGGGCGCTCTTATATCCTCCATTAACCGTAATGCGGAGTGGGCACTTAATACCCTTGCCCGGTTGGAACAGACTGCGGAAAGGCGCCCTTCTGTTTTGGAAGCAATGCGGGAACAGGCAGCAAAAACGGAACCGGCAAAAAAGCAGCCGGCATCTTCCCATGATAAGGAAAGCCGGTAATTGTCAGGTTCACATGAAAGGAGGAATTTGATTGAATCAGGAACCACTACCGCAGATTCATTTGATCCGCGATACAGACTTATCCGTCTTTGCGTATGAACTCCATATTTTTGCCGGAGATTTTCTTAGAGAATGCGAATTCAATATGCGTTCTCTGGCAACAAATACCGGGGCTGATTCCATTGCCATCATGGGGAAAAATCACATGTGGCTTTCCGACGCTTTGTTTGCTTATTGTTCTACGGCAGATCTTCATCAAATGATCTTAACAACGGAGTTTATCGGAGCGAGGGCTTTCCTGTTTCATACGGATCGCAGAGAGGGCGGTCACTTGTACGGAGATGTCCTGATGATGGATTTAGACACGCTGCGGCAGGATATAAAACGAAATATCCTCTATCCCTGCGGCGTCAATATCGAACGCAAAGATGGTTCAGCGGCTACGGTCAGCCTGAAAGAATGGACTGAAATGGAGCTTTACGAAAAAGATGCTCTGAAAAGTTGGGGATTTTCTTATGCCCCGAATCAAGTTACGGAATGGCAGTACCACTATTCCACGATGTTCAGACAGTGGATGGATCAGGCATTTCGTTATATGCCCCAGGATTTAGAAGAACGCCTGAATATGCAATATATGGAGGCAGCCCAGAACCCGGATATGGATAAGTACCGCATACCACAGGGAACGGCAAAGCAGATGCTTCTTTATGACGAAGCCCCTGTGTATCGCCTTCTTCCATCCGGTTCGGAGAAAATTGCGCCCATCGCGGCAATCTCTACGGGCCTGTGGTATGAAAATTACCGGGAGTTTGCCATTGCACCGGAGGATTTAGGCGCTCTGGACAAACTGATCCGCAGGGAAACTGACCGGCTCACAGGAAACCTCCCACAACTTCACAAAAACGAAGAACGTCGCCCTGCCCCGGAGCGATAAGAATTTTACACTGACTGGAGGTGATGAAGATTGGCAGGAGTGCATGAAGATTTCGGCGAAAAGATCGGCGGTGCGAAAAAAGACCTGTGGAAAGACCGCGGGCTGTATGCGGATGATCTGGAAGCCATGAATGAGCGCGAAGCCGAAAAATTTGTGAAAAAGGATAATGTCTGGAAAAAGCCGGACTATGCAGCCATGCTGGAGGAAGGGATTCCTCTTGGCGTGGTCTATTTTATCAAAAAAGCAAGGGACGGCTTAAACGCTTCCCCTCAGTATTACCGCACGGATGACACCCCGGAAAAACGGACCGCGAGACAAAAGGAATATATAAAAACAGTCCGGGAATTGCAGACAGTGCTTTCAGATGTCCGTACTGTGGAGGATGCCATGAGAGCCTATGACCGCTTTTTCGTTGACAATGGATATTTAGAAAAGGTACAGGGCTGGGGAAGCGGAATCCATTACCGGGCAACGAAAAAGGGACAGGACAATCCCGTGATCACAAACAAATTGTCCAATACCATGCTGATCCGCTCGGCTGAATATTTTGAGCGCAACTTTACTCAGAAAGCAAAAAAGGAACAGTTTTGTGTTTCCAAAGAGCAGAAAATACCGAAAGGTTATGCGATCCACTTCAACGACGGGAAACAGACCTATTCTAAAAATGGGGACTGGAAACCCGGTACCTACTATGTGACAAAAGGCTATTCGATCCTGCGGACCAATTTTGGGACCAAAGAAGCTGCCCTGAAATGGGTGCAGGAACTTGCCAAAGGCAGGAACAAAAACGGAAAGATCCGTTTTGTCCCTCCACAGCTTGCCCATGTCAAACGTACCGGACCGGATTATCGGAATGGCGTGGAGATCACCGGACAGCATTATCTTGATACCTTTGGGTTCCGCGGCGGTGAGTTTGGAAACTGGATGAACCAGAACGACCGGCAGACCTCCCTTAACATGGGATTTGAAGCACTAAAGGATCTGGCGTCAGCCCTTAAGATCAGCGATAAAGATATTGCTTATCAGGGAACACTTGCTATCGCTTTTGGTGCAAGAGGCAGCGGCAATGCTGCAGCTCATTATGAACCTTTGCGTACAGTCATCAATCTTACAAAAATGCACGGGGCCGGTTCCCTGGCACATGAATGGTGGCATGGACTTGACGATTATCTTGGTACAAAGATGGGAGCAAAAGGGATGCTGTCAGAACAGCCCCACCTCTATGCGCCGTTCCAAAAACTCATTGACACCATGAAGTATAAACCGGAAACACCGGAACAGGCAGCAAAGCGCACGGAAGCACAAACAGAACGCACCCGGAAAAATGCGGCAAGCTGGCTGGATTCCTCGGTTCTTGCCTCCCTGAAACGGTATGGCAATGAGGAACAGATGGAAACCTACGCAGTCTTGCGGGAAGCATTTTTGTCCGGCGAACCCGGCTCTGTGGAACAGATCAGCGCATTTAAGAAGAATGTTACCGGCCGGGTAATTCCCAAAAGTGAACGGGAACGGCTGGAAATTTTTGAGCGTATGCTTTCCGGGATGCAGGCGCAGGAAGCTCCGCAGATTGGACGGACGGAAACTGATTTTTACCGTAATTCGGTACGCATGGGAAAAGAATGTGAAAAAGACGGCGGTTATTGGGACAGCAATGTGGAAATGACAGCCAGAGCCTTTGCCTGTTATATCAAGGACAAACTGCCCTACACATCGGATTATCTGGCAGGCCATGCCGACTGTGCCCTTACCCTGGTTTCCGGTAAAGACGGAGAAATGGAGGTATTGAAAGCCTTCCCTGTGGGGGAAGAACGCCGTGCAATCAACGCTGTTTTTGACGAGATCATTCAGGATTTGAAACGGGAACAGCTATTGACCCATGCCGATGTAACGCTTCCCCTCTCTGTTTCTGAACTTCGTGAGGCGGCGGACGGGCAGCTATCCATGTTCGGCGTCGGCCGTCCTTCCGTGATGGATCAGCTTGCGGCAAACAGGCCGGCAGATAAAAAATCACCGGCACAGACGTTTTCCAGAAAAAACCACGAGCCGGAAATATAGCAGGAGGTGAACAGCATTTTGGAAGAAAATAAAGATTATCATGCCTACCGGTATGGCGACCACTTGACGCCGGGATCGGAGCTTAAAATTGAGCACAGCGTAGTTTGTGAAAATGTGGATATTTCTACACTGATCACAATGGGAACAGATAGCCTGGAAGCCATGCGCCAGGGAAGTATCGACGGGGAGCAGAAAGCCTATGAAATCGTGGTGGCTGCCGCAAAACAGTGGGAACAGCAGGCAGCGGCAACACAGACGATCAACCGGGCTTTGGAATATCTTCGTACACCTGAGATTGAACATACCGGCAATCAGTGGAAAGACACCGATAACTGGAGGGCGGATCAGAAAATCAGCAACCGGGTCTATCAGATGACCTGCAGTATTTGGGAAGATACGAAATATGACAGGGAAACAAAACAGAGTATTCCGGTTGCCTGGTATGTGACATGGGAAGTCCGTATTCATTCCCCGAAGCAGGGATATGGAGAAAAGATTGCCGGACAAAACCAGAAACGATATACAGATAAGAATGCAGCCATAAAATACCTGGACGGGCGGAAGAAAGCCTATTCCCATTTATTCACGGAAATTTCCCCGCCAATTCCGAAAGAATATGAGCGTCATTTTATGGTTCATGGCACTCTCTTACCTGGTTATACGGTTGAAGGACTGGAACAGACCAAAACGGAACATGCCGCCGCCGAGGTTTCGGAGGGCGGTATTTTTACGCCCCAAAACCAGGAGAAGCCTTCCGTCCTGGGGAAGCTCTCTGTGGCAAAAACCCAGGAAAAAACGCCAGCCGCTCCCGGTATGGCAATGAAAAAGAAGGAGGATATACAGTTATGAAAGTGTTAATGGTAGAGCCGGGCAAGTCCCCTTATGCTGCGGAGATCGAAAGTGGTCTGAAATCCTTGCAGGCGGCAGTGGGCGGAGATATTCAGGCGGTCTATCCGTATGAGGACCCGGTGGCTCTGATCTGCAATGATGAAGGCAAGCTGATGGGACTGCCTCTGAACCGGGCTCTCTTTGATGATGACGGCCACGTTTATGATATTGTGTCCGGGAATTTTCTGATCGTTGGTCTTGGCGAGGAAGATTTTACAGACCTTTCCCCGGACTTGATGGAGAAATACGGGGAGCAGTTCAAGTACCCTGAAAAATTTGCAAGGATTGCCGGCGAGATCATTGCAGTCAAGCAGCCTGCAACCAATGAACACCGGGAAAAACCGATGATGCACCATTCCGGCCCGGATTTGTAGAAAGAAAGGAGCCAATTATGTTAATGGCAGTAAATGAACCTTATGCCCTTATGGTGCAGCCGGACGATATTCTGATCTCTCCCCGTGAGGTAGATGAACATTTTGGGACGATGGTATGCTTCCATCCCCGCTATGCGCTGGGCGACCATCACAACTATATGGACAAAGACGACTTCCTGCGGGAAATGTATTTAGATACCGTAGGACATGATGAAGCCGGCATGAAACGCTATGAACGGATGGTAAACATTGTAAGCAGCCGTTTCCGGCATGGACCAAAGACAGAGGAACGGGCGATCGATGAAGCAATGCAGAAAGTAATTTCGGAAAAGTATCTGATGCTCCCCCTCTATCTCTACGACCACTCAGGTCTTGCCATGAGTACAGAAAGTTTCTCAGGCAGGGCTCCTCATGCAGAATGGGACAGCGGACAGGTCGGCTGGATCTATGTTTCCAAAGAAGATGCCCTAAAGGAATTTGACGCTGACAAGATGACCGGCGCCATCCGGCAGAAAGCGGACGCACTGATGCGCAGTGAAGTCGCCGCTTACGATTCCTATCTGCATGGCGAATGTTATGGGTTTGAGCTTTATAAAAACGGGGAGCTGTCGGATAGCTGCTGGGGCTTTATGGGTAACTTTTCCGATGTGTTGAAAGATATGGCGGAATACCTCCCGGATGAGTGCAAAGGGATGGTCGATCATCTGGAGGAACAGGAACGCCCGGCTACGATCATCAAGACGCTTTTGAAACATGCTAAAATTCAGGTCGATCAGGCAGCAAAAGCCTTTGAACACGCTTCCCGACAGCAGGTTCTTGGGGAAAGCCGGTAAAAAGTTATTTCCATATTATAAATACCGATTTTATCAGAAAGGAGGATGCTCTTGCAGGAAGATCTCGAACAACGAACGGTTTCTGTTTCTATACAGGCAGCAAAACTGTCAGGGCGGGTACTGCGTGCGGCTATTGCTGCGGTACTCCAAAAGATGGAACAGGAACGCACAATGCCAAAAGTCGGGCGCAACAGCATGAAGCGGCTGACTTATAAAGACCCCGGAGCCAATACCATTGAAGTTTCAGGGCGAATCCGCTCTTTTGAACGGTATGCCAGAAAACATCAGGTACGCTACCATATAGAAAAGGAACTTGGGACCGATCCCCCAAAATGGACGGTATATTTCAAGGCAAACCAGGCGGATGCACTGACGGCAGCTTTTAAGGAATATACAAAGAAAGACCTTACACGCAGCACCAGACCGTCGCTGCTTACACAGCTTCATAAGTTCAAAGAACTGGCGCAGTCGCTTGGCCGTGACCGTGTAAAGAACAAAGAACACGGAGGACCGGAACGATGAAGATTGATGCAGAAACATTGAAAAAACAGGTCATTCTCCATCTGCCTTATGTTCTGTTCCTTCTGGTATTTGCCAAGCTGGGCGAAGCGGTGCGGCTGGCTCCCGGAGCAGACGCTTCCCAAAAGCTGTTAGGACTGTCCGAAGGCTTTGCCCTTGCGTTTCAGAGTATGTGGCCGGGGGCGGCAATGGACTGGCTGATCGGTTTCTGCGGTGCAGCCATTATGCGGCTGGCAGTCTATCTTAGAGGGAAAGACGCTAAGAAATACCGCAAAAATGTGGAATATGGTTCTGCAAGATGGGGAAATAAAGCCGATATTGCCCCGTTTATGGACCCAAAGCCGGAAAACAATATCATTCTTACCCAAAGTGAAGGACTGATGTTAAACGGAAGGCCCAAAAATCCGGCCAATGCAAGAAATAAAAATGTACTGGTAGTCGGAGGATCAGGTTCGGGAAAAACGCGCTTTTTCATCAAGCCCAATCTGATGCAAATGCACAGTTCCTACGTCGTCACCGATCCGAAAGGTACAGTCCTTGTGGAATGCGGAAAGATGTTGCAGCGAGGCACACCAAAGCTGGACAAGGACGGAAAGCCTGTGCGTAATGAAAAAGGAAAGATCATCTATGAGTCCTATAAAATACGGGTATTCAATACGATCAATTTCCAGAAAAGTATGCACTTTAACCCGTTCGCCTACATTCATTCCGAGAAAGATATTCTGAAGATCGTCACTACCCTAATCGCCAATACCAAAGGCGAAGGAAAAGCCGGAGACGATTTCTGGGTCAAGGCAGAAACCCTGCTCTATACGGCACTGATCGGATATATCTATTATGAGGCTCCGGCAAACGAACAGAATTTTGCCACACTGGTAGAAATGCTGAACGCAATGGAAGTCCGTGAGGATGATGAGTCGTTCAAAAATGCCGTTGACCTTCTCTTTGACGCGCTGGAACAGAAAGACCCGGATCATTTTGCCCTGCGTCAATATAAGAAATATAAGCTCGCTGCCGGAAAAACAGCGAAGTCGATCCTTATTTCCTGTGCTTCCAGACTGGCTCCTTTTGACATTAAAGAAGTCAGGGAAATTACCATGTATGACGAACTGGATCTGGATATGCTGGGAGATGAACGGACTGCTCTTTTCCTTATTATGAGTGATACGGACGGAACCTTTGCATTTTTGATCAGTCTGATCTATTCCATTTTGTTTAACCGCTTATGCGAGCGGGCGGATGATGTATATGGGGGCAGGCTTCCCATCCATGTGCGCTGCCTGATCGACGAGGCGGCAAATATCGGGCAGATCCCGAACCTGGAGCGTCTTATGGCGACCATCCGAAGCCGTGAGATCTCTGCCTGCCTGGTGCTGCAGGCGCAAAGCCAGCTCAAAGCCCTGTATAAAGACAACATGGACACCATCATCGGTAACTGTGACGCCTCTCTTTTCTTAGGAGGCAAAGAAGAAACTACCTTAAAAAGCTGGAACTCCCTATTAGGGAAAGAGACTATTGATCTGTATAACACCAGTGTCACAAAGGGAAATCAGGAATCCCACGGACAAAATTTTCAAAAGCTGGGAAAGGACCTGATGTCGGTGGATGAACTGGCAGTTATGGACGGGGGCAAATGTCTGCTGCAGATCAGGGGTGTGCGGCCGTTCCTCTCCCGGAAATACGATATAACCAAACACCCAAATTACAAACTGCTTTCCGATTTTAATGAGAAGAACGCTTTTAATATCGAAAAGTTTCTTTCTACCCGGATGCCGATGCGTCCCGGTGAACGATACCGCAATTATGAAGTCACAGCCGAAGATCTGGCTTCCCAGACTTTATAGAGTTGTTCCTGCCTGTCAAAGCATGACGCCCTGGCAGGCTTTGTTTTTGTCACGATGAAAGGAGGATATTTTGAGGATTCGTGATTCTCCCTGAAAAGTAAATAACCGCAGGATTTTTCCTGCCCCATGCCGCCGTGCTGTTTGAAACAGATTTTTTTCTAAAAACAGTGCGGCGGCTTTTTTTGTTTCCGGCCTGATACGGCCATATCACAAATTAAAATTTCTGAAATTAAAGGAGGAACTATATGGCATTTTTTGCAAGCGCGATTGATACTTTGAAGATCCTTGTGATCGCCCTGGGCGCAGGTCTGGGCGCATGGGGTGTTGTAAACCTTCTCGAAGGTTACGGAAATGATAACCCAGGTGCAAAATCCCAGGGGATCAAGCAGCTTATGGCAGGCGGAGGTATCGCTCTGGTTGGTGCAACGCTGATCCCGCTGCTTTCCGGCCTGTTCGGTTAAGGGCTGACTTATGGGCAGTCTGTTTGAATGGATAACAGACTGGATTAAAGAGGGCCTGATCGATGCGATCACCGGACAGTACACCAGTATTTTCAACTCCGTCAACAATCAGGTTGCGGATGTGGCAAATCAGGTAGGACAGACCCCGCAGGGCTGGAATGGCGGCGTGTTTTCCATGATTCAGAATCTTTCAGAAACCGTCGTCATTCCCATTGCGGGCATGATCCTGACCTTTGTTCTGGTGTATGAACTGATCCAGATGATTCTCGAAAAGAACAACATGCACGAATTCGATACATTCAACATCTTCAAGTGGATTTTCAAGACTTTTGTTGCCACTTACCTGCTCACCAACTGTTTTACGATTGTGATGGCGGTCTTTGATGTGGCCCAAAATGTGGTGTCGCAAAGTGCCGGTGTCATAAACGGGAACCTGGATGTGCAGGCGGCGTTGTCTGATCTGAAAACCCAGCTTGAAGCAATGGGAATGTGGGAACTGATTGGACTGTGGCTGGAAACCAACATCATCAATCTGTGTATGTGGGTACTGTCCATCGTGATCTTTGTCATTGTATATGGCCGTATGATCGAGATTTATTTAACCGTGAGCCTTGCACCGATCCCGTTTTCCACAATGGCAAACCGGGAATGGGGACAAATGGGAACCGGGTATCTGCGTTCCCTTTTTGCCCTGGGCTTTCAGGGTTTTTTGATCCTGATCTGTGTTGCCATTTATGCAGTGCTGGTCCAGTCTATCCCATCGTCCGGCGACGTGCACGGCGCGATCTGGGGAACGGCGGGTTATACGGTACTGCTGGCTTTTGCCCTGTTTAAGACAGGTTCGTTATCCAAATCCATATTTAATGCAAGATAGCATGAACAAAACCAATTCTAAAAAGGAGGATTTTATATATGAGTAAAACCAATACAGAAAAAATGGCGCCGGAGACACAGACGCCGGAAATGGCAAACGGCATGAAGCTGGATGTCCGCGTGCGTCCGATCGCCCCAATGGGAAACCTGCTGGCGTTTGCCAATGTTACGATTGGCGGATGCTTTAAGATTGACGGCTTCCGTATCTGTTCCAGTGAAAAGGGGCTGTATGTCAATATGCCCGCAACCCAGGATAAGGGAGGCAACTGGAAAGATGTCTGCTGGCCGGTTACGGCAGAGTTCCGCAAGCAGCTCAACGATGCCTTAATCGATGGGTACGGGCAGGCTATTGAAAATTTGCAGGCAACTCTTGAAGCGACAAAGGGAGCAGCGGAAAAACCTTCCCTGACCGGTGCATTGAAAGAAAATGCCGGTAAGGTCAAAGAACAGCCGGCCAAACCGGCCACATCTAAGAATGAGCAGGCTCGCTAATGCCGGAAACGAAACAGTACGGCATTATCTATGCCGATCCGCCCTGGCATTATGACAGGAAACATGGAAGCGGCGTTGCGGAAAACCATTACCCCACAATGAGCATTGAAGAAATCTGTGCCCTGCCGGTATCGGAACTTGCCGCAAAAGACAGTGCCCTTTTTCTGTGGGCGACCTTCCCGCAGCTCAATGAAGCCTTCCGGGTGATCGATGCCTGTGGATTCAAATATAAAACGCTGGCTTTTCTATGGCTCAAACAGAACCGGAAAGCGGATAGCTGGTTTTATGGCATGGGCTTTTGGACCCGCTCAAACGCGGAGGTCTGCCTGCTGGCAACCAGAGGCCGTCCGAAACGCCAATGTGCGGGAATCCATCAGTTTGTGATCTCCCATATTGAGCAGCACAGCAAGAAACCGGACGAGGTGCGGGATAAGATCGTAAAACTCATGGGCGATCAGCCCAGAGTGGAACTGTTTGCAAGACAAAAGACTCCCGGCTGGGATGTATGGGGCAATGAAGTGAACTGTACGCTGACTATGCCGGAGCGAAAGGGGTGATTTTGATAGAACAAGATGCAAAGCGGCTGCTTATGGAACGGCTGGACGAGTGTTTGAAGGTTCATGCGGATATGCTGGATGCACAGAACATCGGCAGCATTTACGAGTTGCAGGGATTTTCGGAACTCCACTATTATCTGAAGGTTGAGCATGTATTTACTCCGGCGGAAGTAGAGGCGCTTCTTTCTTTTCAGGACCCGTTGGATGTAGCCCGATGGTGCTGGGAAGAAAATAACCATGAACACAGTTTCCCGATCTGCGATCTTCTCAAAGAAATTGATGCAGCGCAAAAATTTGAACATTTCACAAGCGAACCTTCCGCACAGGACAAATATACGCTCCTGATGAAACGGCTGGGACAGAATTACTTTGCTTACAGGGAAAGCCTTATGTCAAGAGATAAGGAATCCTTAATTGAAAAAGCTGCTGAAATTACAGCCATGCAGGAGGCGTATTCCTATCTGACAACAAAGTTTGAGTTCAGGGATGAAATGCTGGATGATGTGCTGGCGCTTGAGAATCCTTTGAAATACTTTGCAGACCGTTGGCTTATGCCGGTTTCAGATGTGTTCGACGTGGATATGGATATTCGGGAAAATATTGCCGGAATCCGAGACAGCCAGGAATACCTGTGTCAGAGAGAGCCGGCTGTTTCTGTCCTGGCACGGCTGCAAAATGCGGCTCAGGAAGTGCGGGAATGTCCGGCTGTGGAGAAACCGGTACGCGATTTCGGTGCACGGTAATGGGCCGGAAATTATATTACGATGGGAGGTGTATAGATGCCTTATGTACCTGTACCAAAGGATTTAACCAAAGTTAAGACTAAGCTGGCCTTCAATCTGACGAAGCGCCAGCTTATTTGTTTCAGCCTTGCCGGACTTGTCGGCCTTCCGGTGTATTTCTTTACCCGCGGGGCGATCGGCAATTCGGCGGCTGTACTTTTGATGATCGGGCTGATGATGCCCTTTTTCTTCTTCGCCATGTATGAGCGTGACGGGCAGCCGGCAGAAAAGATCTTGAAGAACCGGCTCCGTTATAAGCTCTGGCCGAAGGACCGTCCATACAGGACGGATAACCTGTATAAATCTATGTCAAAGAAGGAGGTTACAAAGATTGCCAAAAAACAAGCAGCAGGAAGCTCAGGAAAAGCGTCTGCAAAAAAACATCAGGCAGGCCAAAAAGACCGGAGCCGATGCAAAGCAGGGCAAAACTAAGTCTGCCCGTTCCAAGCCGTCTAAAAAAGGCGGCTTTTTTGCCGGGCTGAAAGCAGATGCCCCGCAGACGGTCCAGCAGAGCATTCCCTACCGTGAAATGTACCGGGATGGGATCTGCCGGCTGACCGATACCCTTTACACCAAAACGGTGCAGTTTTTTGATATTAACTATCAGCTTGCACAGGCAGATGATAAAGCACAGATCTTCGAGGGTTACTGCGATTTCTTAAATTACTTCGACGCCTCGATCCATGTGCAGCTTACCTTTATCAACCAGCGGGCCAATATGCAGGATTTTACCAAAAGCATTGACATCCCTCCCCGCGGCGACGAGTATGACGGAATCCGCAAGGAATACGGGGATATGTTAAAGAACCAGTTGCAGAAAGGAAATAACGGTCTCACCAAACGCAAATACATTACCTTTGGAATCGAGGCAGATGACCTGCGTACTGCGAAAATGCGTCTGGAACGCATTGAAACGGATGTGCTGGCAAATTTCAAGACCCTGGGAGTTCAGGCGAGATCCTTAAACGGACTGGAACGTCTGGAACTTCTTCACAGCCAGCTTCACCCGGACGGTCAGGAAAAGTTTCATTTCCAGTGGTCGGATCTGCCTAAGACCGGTCTTTCTACCAAAGACTTCATTTCCCCATCCGGGCTGTCTTTTTCAAAGGATGGAAAGACATTCCGGGTAGGCGACCATTCCGGTGCTGTCTCCTTTTTGCAGATTTTGGCGCCGGAGCTTACCGACCGGCTTTTAGCGGATCTTCTTGACTTAAACGACGCCGTGACCGTCAACCTGCATATCCAGTCTATCGACCAGGCGCAGGCGATCCGAAACATCAAGCGTAAAATGTCGGACCTGCAGAAAATGACCATTGAGGAACAAAAGAAAGCGGTCCGATCCGGGTATGACATGGACATCATTCCCACCGACCTTGCCACCTATGGAGAGGAAGCCAAAAATCTTTTGCAGGATTTACAGAGCCGCAATGAGCGCATGTTCCTTGTGACGGTACTGGTGGAAAATATCGCTGCCAAACGTCAGAAGCTGTTCAATGATATTTTTGCCGCTTCGGGTGTGGCACAGAAATACAACTGTGCCTTAAAACGGCTGGATTACCAACAGGAACAGGGGCTTATGTCCTCGCTTGCTCTTGGCACGAACCAGATTGAAATTGAGCGCGGGCTTACGACCAGCAGCACAGCGATCTTTGTACCGTTTACCACCTGTGAACTGTTCCAGGAGGGCGAGGCATTGTATTACGGCCTGAACGCCCTTTCCAATAACCTGATCATGGCGAACAGAAAAACGCTGAAAAACCCCAATGGGCTGTTTCTCGGTACCCCAGGAAGCGGTAAATCTTTCTCTGCCAAGCGTGAGATCGTCAATGTGTTCCTTCTGACGGAGGACGACATCATTATCGCTGACCCGGAAAATGAGTATGGGCCGCTGGTACAGCAGTTCGGTTCCCAGGGGCAGGTCATTGATATTTCCCCTACTTCCACGAACTACATCAACCCGATGGACATCAATCTGGACTATTCCGATGATGAAAACCCGATCACTTTGAAAAGTGATTTTATCCTGTCGCTGTGTGACCTTATCATCGGCGGCAAAGAAGGACTTTCCCCCATTGAAAGGACGATCATCGACCGTTGTACCAGACTGGTGTACCGGGAATACCTGCAGGACCCGTGCCCGGAAAATATGCCGATCTTAGGTGATCTTTACGAGCTGCTTTTGAAACAGTCTGAACCGGAGGCACAGAATATCGCAACGGCGCTGGAAATCTATGTCAATGGTTCCCTTAACGTGTTCAACCACCGTTCCAATATCCAGATGGATCAACACCGGGTACTGTGTTTCCAGCTTAAGTCACTGGGAAAAGCCTTAAAGGAAATCGGGCTTTTGATCATGCAGGATGCGGTGTGGAACCGTGTCACGGCCAATCGCTCCAAACATAAAACAACCTGGTTCTATATCGACGAATTCCATCTTCTTTTGAAAGGGCAGACAGGAAGTTTCAGCGTGGAGATCTGGAAACGCTTCCGTAAATGGGGCGGAATCCCATCAGGTTTAACGCAGAATGTCAAGGACCTTCTGGCTTCCCGTGAGATCGAAAATATTTTTGAGAACTCGGACTTTATCTATATGCTCAACCAGGCCCAGGGAGACCGTCAGATTTTGGCAAAGCAGTTGGGGATCTCCCCGCACCAGCTTTCGTATGTGACCCATTCCGGTCCCGGCGAGGGGCTTTTGTTCTTTGGAAATGTGATCATCCCCTTTGTGGACCACTTCCCGAAGGACACACTCTTGTACAGCGTGCTTACCACAAGACCGGATGAAGTGGCGGGGACCAAAGCGTGAGACAAAAATTAAAATGGATCGGAGGTGAGAACAATGGCACACGACAGGGAATTTCAAAGGAAGCGTAAAGATACCCGGATGCCGGTGCGTGATTCCCACGGGGAGGATCAGCCGGCAGCCAGGCAGACCGAACAGGATTTTGACCTGCGCAGGGCACGGGACACCCCTTCTTCTGTCAACGGCAAGACACACAGGCAGGACATCCCTGTACAGACGGAATTTTCCCATCTGTCACCGGAAACACCGGAGTCCTTGTTGGAACAGGGCGAAGCGTATGCAACCGCTTTGGATGGTTTTTCGGAACACTTTGAGACATCGGATGCTACCAGGACAGCGCCCCCGATACAGGACAACGTGCGAAGCAATTTCCGGCAGGAGGCTTCCAGGCGTTCTTTTGTAACAGAGGATGTGACAGACCATGATACCGGAAAATATGCTCCTTCTTCCGAAGGCTCAGCCACACCGGACAGCACAGACAGATCCGGTCAGGAACACCGTTACCGGACACATCAGCATGGGAACAAATATCAGCAGCGTTTTCAGGAAGCGGCACAGGCGGAGGAACAGGCAGCGCAGAAGGAAAAGGGTATGGATAGCGAACCGCCGAAAACATCCAAGCTGGAATTTACTGCGGATGAACTACCGCCGGAGACAAAGGATAAAAAGCTCACCCATGCAAGACGGAAGGCGGAACGGACTGCACAAAAAGCAGAGCAGGCGCAAAATCGTCTACCTGCCCGGAAGAAACTGCGCATGGAGACGGTTTCCGACCCGGAGACCGGAAAAGCCAAAAAACACTTAAAATTTGAAAAGGAGGTCAAATCCCAAAAGGTCCATGTAAAAGGACCTGTACCCCTGCGTCCGGTCAAGGCGGGCGCCAATACTGCCATTGGTTACGCTCATAAAAAGATTTATGAGGCAGAGGATGAAAATGTGGGCATCAAGGCAGCCCACCGCTCTGAACTTGTGGGCGAGGCAGGGCTTCGCACGGCATATCACCGGCATAAAACTGCCCCCTACCGAAAGGCAGCGAAATTACAGCAAAAATCAGCAAAAGCAAACGCAAGACTTGCTTACCGGCAGGCTCTTAGCGACCACCCGGAGCTGAAGAAACATGCGATTGCCCGGATATGGCAGAAACAAAAACTGAAAAGGCAGTATGCCAAGGCTGCCCGTGAAGCCGGGAAACAGGCAAAAAATGCCGCAGTCGCAACAGAGAGGGTCAGCGTCGGTATTGTCCATGCGGTCAAACGGCACCCTGTAATCTGCCTTGTCCTCCTGCTTCTCCTTTTGGTAATTTTCCTGATCACATCCCTGTTTTCCACGTTCTCCAATATCGGGACCGGCGGTTTGGGAAGTCTGGCTGCTTCTACCTATCTTGCAGATGATCAGGACATCAACCAGGCGGAGCTTACCTATACCGAATGGGAAACGGATCTGCAAATGGAAATAGACCGGGTGGAATCAGACCGCCCCGGCTATGACGAATACCGGTATAACCTGGGCGCAATCGAGCATGACCCGTATGTGCTGATGGGGTATCTGACTTCTGCTTATCAGGGATTTACTTACGATGAAGTGGAAAGCGTGCTGCGGCAGCTTTTCCAGGAACAATATACCCTGTCCTTTTCAGAAGAAACCGAGATCCGTTACCGCACCGAAACTTCCGTTGATCCGGAAACCGGGGAAGAAACCCAGGAGGAAGTGCCTTATGAATGGCGCATCTTAAATGTCAAGCTCACAGTCACACCTCTAGAAAACCTGGTCGTTTCCCGGATGAACGCAGACCAGAAAGAGATCTGCGAGATCCTGCTGCAGACAAAAGGAAACCGCCAGTATGTCAAAAATGTCTTTGGCACCAACTGGCTCCCTTATGTGACCAGTTATTACGGCTACCGGGTACATCCCATCAGTGGGGAAAAGAACTATCACACCGGTGTGGACATCGGGATGCCGGAGGGCACAGAGATCCTTGCCGGGCATGACGGAACGGTCACCCTTGCGGGAAATGCCGGCGGTTATGGCTTGTGTGTCGCTATTGAAGGCGAGGCATACGAAGGACATACCCTGACGACCAAATACGGGCACTGTTCCCAGATCCTTGTTTCTGCCGGGCAGGAGGTCAAAGCCGGGGATGTGATTGCAAAGGTCGGGAATACCGGAAATTCTACCGGGGCCCACCTGCACTTAGAAGTCCTGGTTGACGGCCAGTATTTGAATCCCCTGTATTTTGCCGATACCGGCGATACCAGCGAACGGCACCTGCCGGAAGTTGGTTCAGGCGGCACAGGAAACTACTTCGATTATGACATTCCACCGGAAGCCCTTGCGGATGAACAGTTTGCCGCAATGATGGCCGAGGCGGAAAAATATCTTGGCTATCCGTATGTATGGGGAGGCGCAAGCCCTTCCACTTCCTTTGACTGTTCCGGCTATGTGTCCTGGGTGATCAACAACTGCGGCGTTGGCTGGAATTTCGGAAGGCTGACCGCGGATGGTCTTTTAGGTGTATGTACGCCGGTATCAAGTGCGGATGCAAAACCGGGCGACCTGATCTTCTTCCAGGGGACCTACAACACCAGCGGCGCAAGCCATGTAGGGATCTATGTGGGAAATGGAATGATGATCCACTGTGGAGACCCGATTTCTTATGCAAACATCAATACAAGCTACTGGCAGCAGCATTTTTATACATTTGGGCGTCTGCCTTAACAGATTGGAGGTAATAAATTGAATCCTAAAATTGAAAAACTGGAAAAGGAAATTGAAAAGACCAAAACAAAGATTGCGGAAATGCAGGCAAAGCTCCATAAGCTGGAGGAACAGAAAACAGAGCTGGAAAATACCGATTATGTAGCGGTGGCGCGCAGTTTCAAACTGACGCCCCAGCAGCTTGCGGATTTTTTGAAATCACAGCAGGCAGCCCCTTCGGAAACTGTTTTACCGCAGGAGAAGGAGGATGTGCATGAGGCTTAAAAAACTTTCCCTGCTGCTGGCGCTTACGCTTCTTGTAAGTGTCAGCGCATTACCTGTAACGGCTCATGCCGGCGGTTCCAAAGACACCACACCGCCAACGCTGACTGCTTCCATGGAGGGCGATGCCCTGAAAATAGAAAGCAGTGACGATCTATCCGGCGTGGAGGCGGTCTTTGTTGATGAAAACCGTATCAACTCCCTCACCGACGGGAAAGCGTCGGTCGCACTGAAAGATTATGCCGGAACAGAAAAACAGGTAAGCATATACGCAAAAGATTATGCCGGCAACCGTTCTGATGTGGTAAAGCTGGATAATCCGTATTACAAAGAACCGGCTCCTGAAAAGAAACCTGCTGCGGCAGCACCCCAGAGTCCGTCCGGTACACAGACAAAACCGCCTAAGGAAGAAAAACCTTCCGGCTCAAACGCTGCAACCCCTTCCGGCGGCGGAAATTCTTCCGGTTCAGATAACAGTACCGGACAGCAGGAAAATACTTCTGCGATCCCGGAAGGTGCATTTACCCCGGAAGGCACCGGAACGGTACAGGACAACATCAGCGGTACGGATGGGGAAAAACAGTTTTACACCATCACTACGGACGCGGGCAATGTCTTTTATCTGGTGATCGACGGGAAACGGGAAGATAACAATGTCTACTTCTTAAACGGCGTCACAGAGTCCGACCTGATGGCACTTGCAGAAAAGAACAATGGCAGCATGAGCATGATCCCCCAGGAAGAAAGCTGTAACTGCACAGAAAAATGTGAGGCAGGAAAGGTTAATACCGGCTGTCCGGTCTGCAAAAATGACTTAAATGGCTGCAAAGGAAAAGAAAAGCCGGCGGAAACTGAAAAACCGGCAGAACCGGAAAAGCCGAAGAAAGAAACCGGCAGCGTCGGCACGATCCTGTTTATCCTTGCTGCCTTACTTGCGGTCGGCGGGATCGGTTACTATGTAAAAATCGTGCGTCCGAAACAGCAGGCCGAGGACGATGCGGAATTTGAGGATGACGGTTATGGCGAAGGCTTTGACCCGGATGAGGCATACGGGGAACCGGAATATCTTTCCGAGGATGATTTTGACGACAAGGACAGCAAATAAGGCTGTCCTTTTAGATTTTATGAAAGTGAGGATTTTTTCATGGAACATATCATAACCAGGCGCCGCGGCTTTCGCAAGCTGTTGGCGTTTTTGCTTTGTATGGCAAGCATTTTGGGGCTTCTTCCGGCTCAGGCTTTTGCCATGTCTGTCGGACAGACGGCAAGCTCCTGGCTGGGCGACCAGTATGTGGGCTCTGATGGGAACCACTACCGTGCCCCGGCGCCTTACACCTATCTTGCCTACCATGCAGACGGAACCATCGATGTACACACCAGTTCCGGGGGCAATGCTTACCGGCACTATATGCTGACGGATTCTGACGGGATCAGCCATCAGGTTTACTGTGTGGAGAGCGGGATTCCTTACCATACTTCGGAAAACACCTATGTTTCAGAAAGCGGGACCAACAGCCAATACCTGAACCTGCTTCCTGCCGAGGCAAGGAGGGGGATCACCCTGACTGCGATCTATGGCTGGAAACCCGGTGCGACGCTCCCTGTTTCCGGGATCAACGAGGATGACTATAAGATGGCAACCCAGATCATCCTTTGGGAATACCAGCAGCAGCTTAGAAGCGATCCGTACAGCCGCCACGGAAACGGCCACGCAGACGCCGACCAGTATTTCAGCGTGATCGCCGGACGACCGGCAGAAAAAGCCTATGACTGGATTCTGGCACAGGTCGCTTCCCATTCCACAGTCCCTTCCTTTACTTCTTCTAAGAAAAGCGAAGCACCGGAACTGGAACTGAAATGGGATGTAGAAAAAAAGGTCTATACCCTGACGGTCACAGATACCAATAACTTGAAGATCGATCTGGAGGCTTTGAAAGGCAGCGGCGTTTCTGTGACAAGAAACGGAAATGAATACACCTTTACCAGCAGGCAGATGATGATGGACCCGGTGCTGTTTGAATTCCGAAAGAATATCCCGGTGGCAAACGACATGCTGATCTGGGGCAGACCCGGCTACCAGACCATGATGACCGGCGCCAGCGATCCGGTTTCCTTCTTTGTAAAATTCAAAACGGAAACTTACGGTACCGCAAAACTTGTCAAGACCAGTGAGGACGGCATTGTTTCCGGTATCACCTTCCATATCTCCGGTACGGACATTTTGGGAAATGAAGTCAATGAGGAAGTTACGACCGGAGAAAACGGCCAGATTGAAAAGAAGCTCCTGCCGGGAACCTATCTGGTAAAAGAACTTCCGGTGGACCGCTATGTGACCCCTTCCGCACAGTACGTGACCATTGAAAGCGGGCAGACTTCTTCGGTACATTTCAGCAATATTCTGAAGAAATTTCGCGTCCATGTGGTAAAGAGTGATGCTGACACCGGAAATGCTCAGGGGGATGCCACGCTTGCAGGGGCGGCCTATGGGATCTTCCGTGATGGCGAACTGATCGACACTTATACTACCGGACCGGATGGCAGCTTTATGACCCGCTATTATGTATGCGGGGATGGCTGGACGATCCGGGAAATCGAACCGAGCACCGGGTATCTTCTGAATGAAACCATTTATGAAGTGGGTGCATCCCCTTCCCTGTATGAAGTGGAACTCAATACCACAGAAAATCAGGTGACGGAAACGGTTATTTACGGAAATATCCAGCTTGTCAAGCACACCGATGACCTGGACCCGGATGTGCCTGAGGGCGAAAATACCGACGATCCCAATGCTGGTATCATCGAACGCCCGGAAGCAGGCGCAGTCTTTGAAGTTTACTTAAAGGCAGCCGGGAGCTATGACGCGGCAAAGGAAAGTGAACGTGACCTTCTTACCACGGATGCGGATGGTTTTGCTTCCAGTAAACCGCTTCCTTATGGACATTATACGGTCCATCAGATCGCAGGCGAGGAAGGCAAAGCCTTTGTCCCGGACTTTACGGTATTCATTTCCTCTGACGGAAAGACTTACAGCTATATCCTGAACAACCGCACCATCACAGCCCGTCTGAAAGTTGAAAAATGTGACGCAGAGACCGGAAAGATTATCCCTGTGACCGGAACCGGTTTTCAGATCAAGGATCTTTCCACCGGGGAATTTATCACCCAGACCGTCTACTATCCGAACCCGGAAACACTGGATACCTTCTATGTTTCTGACGAGGGCTGGCTGATGCTGCCGGAGCCTTTGGCCGCCGGGGATTATGAACTTTATGAGGTGGCTGCCCCTTATGGCTATGTGCTTTCCGATCAGCCGGTACCGTTTACCATTGACGGCAGCGAGGCGGTTGTGACGGTCACTCAGTACAATATGCCGCAGAAAGGCCAGCTTACCATCACAAAGACCGGAGAAGTATTTGCTTCTGTCCAGGAAAACGACGGACTGTACCAACCGGTATATGAGGTTGCCGGACTTCCTGGAGCGGTCTATGATGTGATCGCAGATGAAGATATTTATACCGGTGACGGTACCTTGCGGGCAGAAAAAGATACGGTTGTGGAAACACTTACGACCGGCGAGGACGGCACAGCGAAAAGCGGGTCTCTCTATCTTGGCCGTTATCGTCTGGAGGAACGTCAGGCGCCTTCCGGCTGTGTGTTGAATCCTCAACCGGAATATGTGGAACTGACCTATGCGGGTGAGACCATAGAGGTTACACAGACAGCGGCCGGTCTTTATGACGAACGCCAGAAAGTGGATGTCACACTTTTCAAGGCAATGGAGACCGATGACCTGTTCGGTCTTGGCATGAACGAGGAATATAAGGATATTTCCTTTGGACTTTATGCTTCCGCAGACCTGACGGCGGCAGATGGCAGCGTAATCCCGGCAGGTGGACTTCTGGAAGTGGTCTCTGTTTCGTCTGAGGAATCCGGCGGTTACAGCGCTTCCTTCGCTTCCGACCTGCCTTTTGGCAGCTATTATGTCAAGGAACGCACAACCAACGGCGCCTATATCCTTTCGAATCAGGAATATCCGGTTGTCTTTGAGTATGCTGGTCAGGAAACCGCCCTGGTACAGATCCTTGTCAATGAAGGCGAGGCTGTTTCCAATGAACTTCTCCGTGGGCGTGTAGACGGTGTAAAAGTCGGGGAAAACCCGGAAGGCGGCGAGGATGTCACGCTTGCCGGTGCGCTCATGGGTCTGTTTAGACCTGATACCGAAGAATTTACTGAAGAAAATGCGCTGCTTACTGCTATTACCGGAAAAGACGGCAGTTTTTCCTTTGAGAACATTCCTTACGGACACTGGATCGTCAAGGAGATCTCTGCCCCTGACCTTTATACGGTAAGCCCGCAGCAGCACCATGTATATATCGGTGCAGACGGACAGCATATCGAGATCCGTGTGGAAAACACCCTGATCCGCGGCAGTGTGCAGGTAACTAAAACCGAAGCTGTGGAGGAACCGTCCCCTGTGGAAAAGGAGGATAAGAAAGACAAGAATTCTTTCCTGCGCTTCCTGCCCGGTGCAGTGTTCGACCTGTATGCGGATTCCAACGCCAACCAGGAATATGATCCTGACGATCAAAAGATCGGTACGCTGAAAGAAACCGATGCAGGCTATCATACGGCGGAAAACCTTCTGGCTGGCGGCTACTTTATCAAAGAAAGCAAAGCGCCGGAGGGCTATCAGCCTGACTCAAACGCTTACTATTTTTCCATCACAGAAGATGGACAGGTCGCAGTTGTGGAAAATGGAGAAGCCGGGCACGGATTTACCAATGAGGCTTACCGCGGCAACTTAAAGATCACAAAGGATTCCAGCGACGGGCGCAAAGATGGTTTTGCCATCGAGGTTAAGAGTGCGGACGGCTCCTACTGCGAGACATTCACCACTCCAAAATCCGGCGTGATTGAAGTTAAGGGCCTTCGTGTCGGTATTTATACCGTAACAGAAGTTGCAAACCGGGCAAGCAAGGATTACATCATTCCTGATGCCGCTACGGTGGAGATCAAGGCAGATCAGACATCTACGGTCCAGTTCTTTAATGAAAAACCGGAAAAGCCGGATAACCCAAAGAACCCGGAAAAGCCTTCTGTTCCCTCCAATCCTTCCACCCCTCAAAAGCCGGTACCGCAGACCGGGGATGATCCGTATATTTTCCTGTATGGCGGACTGCTGGCAGCCGCACTGATCGGCGGCAGCGTATTTGCTGTGTATTATTTCAAAAAGGGAAAATACAGCAGGACTTCCCTGAAAAGAACGGCTGTCGGGGTTTCTGTCCTTTCACTCTGCGTTCTGGTGGCTCTTGGCAGCGGTTTTTTGGTGTTCCGTGACTTGAACCAGTATGCTGAGAGTAAAGATGCCTATCGAGATCTTGCCGGATATGTGGAAGTGCCGGAGCAGACAGCTTCCCCGGAGTCGGCACCTGATCCGACAGAACCAAAACGGGACGATACCGATATTGTCCTGCCTTCGGTAGACTTTGAAACGCTCCGTGAAAATGGACCGGACATCATCGGATGGCTTTCTCTTCCTGATACGGTGCTCAATTATCCGGTGACGCATACCGACAACAACGAGTATTACCTGAACCATCTTTATGACGGGACCTATAACAAGGTTGGCTGCCTGTTTGCCGACTATGAAAACCGGGCAGATTTTTCAGACCGCAATACGATCATTTACGGTCATAATATGCGGGATGGTTCCATGTTTGCCTTGCTGAACCGGTACGATGAACAAAGTTACTTTGATACTCACAGGCAGATGTATCTCGTTACTCCGAAGGGGGGTTATGTCATGGAGATCTTTACGGCATTTGCAGCAAAACCGGAAGAATCCGGCAGTAAAACTTCTCCCTGGCAGCTTTCCTGGAAGGATGACGGTGCTTATACTACCTGGCTTACAGCTATGAAGGAACGTTCTGCGGTGGAAAGTGATGTGACTGTGACCTGCAGCGATAAGGTACTGACCCTTTCTACCTGTACGCCGGGCGGCACAGGACGCTTTCTTGTCATGGGAAAACTCGTGAAAGTAGATAACGAAATATAGATTTTAGACGGTGCGGGGGCAAAAGCTCCCGCACCTGCTGTTTACAAGGAGGATTTTATTTTATGGTAAATACCATGATTTCCATTCCCGGCTATGTCCATCTTTACCGCTCGCTTTTGCGGTTTTACGACATGCCGGAAAATGAAGTCCGGGAAATGCTCTATCTTCTGAATACGGCAAACCTGGACTGCTATGAGTATTATCACCCGGACCGCAGTGTGATCCAGAGCGGACCGGTCGCTTTTTGCGGATGGCTGGAAACGAAAGACTGCCGCCCTTACCGCACAGAGGTACAGCTTTACAAATCGCTGCTGTTTTTGAAGCGCAGCATTGACCGTGACCTGATCGTATCAGCTCAAAGGGAGGCTCTGCAAACCCTGCGCTGTATTATCTCCAATCTGGAATACCGCTTTTATAAAGCCTATGGCATGGAGATCGAGGACAAACGCACGGTCTATGGGGAATGTACCTACCGTCTGGTTCCCAGGGAGGATGAACCCAGCGTGTGCCTGATGCACGACTGGATCTACCTGCCAACTGCCTGATGTCACGAATAATATATAAAATATGTGACATATATGAAAACTGTACTGCCTTGCAAAATTTTTGATTTTTGATGTATAAATCAGATTTTTAATGGGAACACTCAAAATAAGAGGAATAGGACCTATTGCAATCATGTCACGAATAATATATAATATTCGTGACATGAAGGGAGGCGGTATTGTGGACAACGGATATACAAAACGAATACGAGAGCGTGTTCTTTCTCTTGAAGATGGAACTGTTTTTGTGATGTCTGATTTTGCGGATATTGCAGATACATCCACTATTCGTCAAAGTTTAAGCCGTTTAGTGCAATCAGGAACATTGCGCCGTATTTTGAAAGGAGTTTATGAAAAACCAAAATATAGCAAACTTCTGGATGAATATGTGGCGGCAGACCCGGAAGCGGTGGCGAACGCATTGGCACGAAGTTATCACTGGACGATTGCCCCATGTGGGAATACAGCATTGAACCTGTTAGGTCTTTCAACACAGGTAACAGCAGTATGGTCCTATATCAGCGATGGTCCATATAAGACCTACGAGTGGAACTCTACAAAGCTGGAATTTAAGCACCGGACCAATAAGGAGATTACCGGATTGTCCTATATGACAAGTTTGGTTATACAGGCATTAAAAACGCTTGGCAGATCGAATGTTACGCCAGAAGTCATACAGATGCTTTCCGAAAAACTGACAGACAAGGATAAACAGGCTTGTTTGAAGGAAGCAACCGAGTCTACGGATTGGGTTTACGATACGATACGGCAGATTTGTGGAGGTGAAAAGGTACAATGAGAAATATAGCAAGACTTTCAGATAACGACCGCAGGGAGCTGTTCAGAAATACAGCAGATAAAATGGGGCTGAATGATGCCATCGTGGAAAAAGACTTTTGGGTATGTTTTACGCTGGATTATTTATTTCACCGCTCACCATGGAAAGAGTCCATCACCTTTAAGGGAGGTACCAGCCTTTCAAAAGCCTTTCACCTGATCAGCCGGTTTTCAGAAGATATTGATTTGATTCTGGACTGGCGTGTATTGGGATATGGCAAAGATGAACCATGGGAGAAACGTTCCAATACAAAACAGGATGCTTTTAACAAAGAAGCCAATGTGCGTGCAGAGGTATTTCTGTCCGAAACATTCTGCCCGGCAGTCAAAGCCGGCTTATCCCAGGAAATCGGTTGTGAAGCAAATGTCTACATAGATGAAAAGGATAAACAGACGGTCATTTTCGCCTATCCGCACCTTTTTACGAATACGGCGACTTTACAGGTGATCCGTTTAGAGATTGGTGCGCTGGCAGCGTGGACTCCTGCAAAAACAGCGCTGATCGAACCATACGCGGCAAAATATTATCCGAAGATTTTTGAGCAAAAAGAAACCGCAATCCTTACCGTTGCCCCGGAACGGACCTTCTGGGAAAAAGCCACAATCCTGCACCATGAAGCGAACAGACCGGAACATTTGGAAATGCCGCAGCGGTATTCCAGACATTATTATGATCTCTACCGCATGGCTGCAACACCGGTCAAAGAAGCTGCTTTTTCCAGGCTGGATCTCCTGAAGAAAGTTGTAGATTTCAAAATGAAATTCTATCCCAGAGCATGGGCGAAGTACCCGGAGGCTGTGCCGGGCACATTAAAATTACTCCCGCCGGAATATCGGTTCGCAGCATTGGAAACGGACTATAACTCTATGCAGGATATGTTGTATGGGGATATTCCGACATTTGAGACAGTCATAGCAGCGGTCCAGGAACTGGAAAAAGAGATCAATACACTATAAACAATTACATATCCATTTATTTGCCGGCTATTCTAAGATGCTTTAGAATAGCCGGTTTCTTGTTTTCAAAGGAGGGATGCTATATTACGCAAAATGAAGTCAATGCCGTTTTTGACGAACAGGTGCGGCTCTGTGCTGATACCTTGAAACGGAAAACCAAAGAATACACCGGGGATGACCCGGACCGGCTGGGTGCATTTAAGGCAGCGGCAGCTTTACAGCACACAACGCCCCAGCGTGCCCTTGCCGGTATGCTGGCAAAGCATATTGTTTCTCTATACGATATGTGCTTTGCCGAAGAAGTGGTTTATCCGATGGACACATGGGACGAAAAGATCACAGACAGTCTTAACTATCTGT
>OKSH01000619.1_pt1 | contig 36878 bp, 54 predicted proteins | sample 1601231 | NCBI WGS metagenome assembly OKSH01 (sample SAMEA3541596, study PRJEB24748) | human gut metagenome | biome: human gut; feature: human-associated habitat; material: faeces | place: China | collected 2012
TGTGTTGCTTCTTTGTTCTCCTCTTTGTTATCGTAAAAATTTAAACCGACGTAATTATCGAAATTACAGATAGTTATTATGGTATACGTCTTTGTTGCCGTCTTTGTTACTTCTTTGTTGTTGACTATGTTGTCAAGTGTGTTGCGTGTTTGTTGTAGACTTTGTTGTACCCCTTCGCTCAACTTAGACAGACTCGTCACCACTTGCCCGCGTTTAACCGTGATCCCGTTCCACTCCGATTCCGTAATGTTCGCGTTCATAACCAACCATTGGATCATGGCGTGTTCCCGACATGACTTAACGCTGGTCTCCCGGTACCATTCGGTAGGAATTTTCATCCATCCATTTTGTATGTCCTTTAGCTTCACAATAGGTTGAAAAATAAAGCGAACCAACAAGAACTTGCCCTTCCTGTCGGTTCGCTTGGAATGACCTTGCGGCCATTATATCATACATGCGAGGGCAAGTCGCTATGCAAATATACGAAACTTTCCGGAAATTCCCAACTTTTCAGTCTATTTTTTGGCTTCCAGAATCGGAAGGTTGGCTTCGGTAGGGATGTAAATCACTTTTTCCGGGATATTTCCCTGCTGTCGTACCCACAAATACTGAATGTATGTCGGAGTTATGGAGCCGTTTTCGATGCGGATAGCTTCGGCCGCTCCTTTCGCCCGTTCGATTTCGGCCTGCGCGTTCAGTTTCTCCGCCTCAAGATTCGCCTTTGCCTCTTCGATCTTGATGCGGCGGTTCTGCTCCGCCTTGGCAAATTCGGCCTTTCCGGCCATCTCCTGCTGCCAGACGCTATAAGCGGGAAGCCCCATCATCAGAACCAAGGAAAAGACGATCGCCACTCCCACTACAATCAGAACATTGATAATAGATTTCATAACTTTTTGTTTTTTAATTTGTTGTTTAATGATGACGTTGTATTTTGGGACGTTTGAAAATATACTCCATTCTCTTACCTATGACCAGCACCCGAACCAAATCCCAGCCACGAACTCCAAAAGCGTTCATTACTTCTTCTGGCATCGGGGCGTATTTGCTGCCCACGATTATTTTGTACTCTATCTGGGTCATATCGAATCGTATTTAACGGGTTGAATGCGCTTCATGTCCGACCACACGAAGCCGCGGGCCTTGAGTTCTTCCAGCAGTTTCCGGTCGGTGTAGCCTGCCAGATCGGGATTGTGAATCGCCCCCCCTCCGGGCAGGCAGGGTTGATTTTCGTTTGGAATATGCTTGGTTGGCATATTCTCGAAGGCATGATTTGCATCTCGGATTCATCCCATCCTCGGTGCTCTTGAGTCGGCCGAACTCGGTGATCGGCTTAGTTTGTTTGCATCGTATGCACGTTTTCTGTTCCATGATTCTCAGATTAGAAATACATAAACTTCGTTTCCTTGTGTGTCGAGCGTCGGCCATTTCTGCCGTACCTCCACCATTTCGTAATCCACCACGTTCTCGCGGATCAGTTTGGCTTCTCCCTTTTCCAGATGTGAGACCCATACGGCGGGAATGGAAATTTTGTGGCGTTTCTTCACTCCGTTCTCGTCTACCTTCGTGTGGTATTTGACGATGGATGTAGGCTCATCTACCCAGTATACCACCCGGTATTTTTGGCCGTTTTGCCACGACTGAAGGCATATTTTATCCCCTTTCTTGCATTCTGAAAGCTTAATTTGTTGCATACCCCCCTCTCTCATTTTCTTTTCGGTTTTTTGCGGGCCGCGAAGTTTCGAACTCCGTCCTTCGCCGGCTCCGCTGGTTTGACATCAGGTTTATTTTCGGTTATAATCGGCATCTTGATCCCTTGTTTCGGCTCGAAGTAAATGCACCATTTGTCCATACAGATCGTCAGCGTTCGCGCCTTGAGGCAATGAAAAACATGTTCTCCGGGCCAGTGTACGCAGGCGATGCAGTTTACCTTCGGGCTGTCCAATACGGATCGGCGCGTGCTATTTTGCCTTACCATTCTCCGGAATTGTTGGTTCTATCATCGCCATCAACAGCATCTGGACGATCAAAATAGGAAGGTACAAATGCAACAGCCAGCTACTTTTCGGAATCTTTAATTTTTTCATTGTGTTTCTTGTTTATTTCAACTTTTATCCAGTCGGGAAGATTCGATTCGGCCACCAAGGCGACATTGTCGATCTTCACTATTTTCAGCGCGCCGGTTTTGGCGTAATGGTAGAGAGAACTCAGCGGAATGCCGCTCGCGTCGGCCAGCCATCGCAGGGTATGAAGATTTCGTGTGTCAGTTACCATACCCCCCCCCTATTTGGATTGTTCGGCATTTTCCACACGGGCGATCATCGCCTCATCTTCGGTCTGGCCGTCGGGATATTCTACCGCGGTCTCATACTCCACGTCGTCGGACATAGGCGTGCCGTTGTCGAACTTGATGGCGGTGGCCAGCTGGTTCATGGCCGTGGTAGAATAGGGATCAATGATCGCACCCTCGCGCAGCACCCGTTTCGATACGGTTTTATGGTACATTACCTCCGGGTTTGTTCGCCACATTCCGGTGGGCTTATTGAAGGATTTCGAATACCTCTGTCCCCAAGCCATCAATTCCTCGATGGTCATGTAGCAATACTTCTCGAAGCCCGTGAGCTGGCGAATGTAGGCTATATATCCTTGCAGGATTTCCCGCTCGTGCGGCGCATCGTTGTACTTGTATTCCCCCGTAAAGGGATTGTGGGATAATATATCCCCCTCGTACACTTTTGCCGTGTTGAATGTCGCCATCGTGCCGGTGCGGAAGGCCAGCTGTTGAAGGCCGCGGTTCATCACCTGAAACGTACACCGGTCGCCGTAGGGGATCAGGGCCGACTGGCTCAGGTTCGGGTCGATGGACAACCCCGTGCAGGCCGATACCATCGCCGATCTCACCACCGTGCGCGGGTCGCATTTGTTGAGGGCCGCGGCGGCCGGATCGCGCATCAACAGCAGGATTGTTTGCATGAACCGCGGGGCGAATTTCTCCCCCAGAACGTCCATGAATTGGTCGCGGGTGCTTCCTTTCGTGAGCCATGATTTGATTTGTTGGAAATTACTTTGCGTTACGCTCTTTTGCGGGGCCTGAATGGTTACGGCCTTCGCCTGTTCGGTCATCTGCTTTGCGTCCATAGCTGAAATTTTTGTCAAGTAGTTTTTTTATTCCGTCTTTCCATCCGCCGGAGGCAAAGCCGCCGCGGGTGTTGTCTGAGAGGTTGTGCCACCGCATGTTGGTGGGGTATATGTCGAAAATTCCGACTGCGCTTCCAGTGAGAATAAAACCCTCCTCCGTGGTTCTCTCGTCTACATTTATGCGCTTTCCAATCGACCGTATGCACCTGCAAACACGCATTTGGTAGGGGGACAAATTCTCAATTCTCGTGTCATACCCTTTGACCCTCGAATAGTCGGTTATAAACTCGGTGATCTGCCGGGTTCGCCGCCGTACCAACTCTTCCTTGGTTTCCATCACTTTTTTATGTCGAATTTCCGATACGCTGAAATGGTGGTATACTCTTTGGCCAGATCGGGGTGATCCTCGCTAAATTTGGCCAGATCGAAACGCCTCTGATGAATGGTGCGGTAGGTGGCCAGCGCCCGGCCTTCGTAGGCAAGGGTATCGCGTTCGTCGAACAGCGCCGACATTTTCGCCTTGATTTCCTCGTATTTCTTGGCCGCTTCATTCGCGTTGCGCTTGTAGATCATCGCCTGCTCGTGCATTTGCGAGACTTCATGCCCCACCTTGATGATCCCGGCCGTGGATTCGGGGTGCAACAGCTGCACGTCATCGCCATTTATAGGCTCCGGCTGTTCGCCCCCGATAATATGGCGTTCATACCATGCGCACGCCATTTCGATACACTTGCGGACATAGTCCCGGTCCGGCAATATAAGGCGCGATTTGAGGGATTTCGAACCGTCATTTACGGCCAGATATGTGCCGGGCCGTCCGCCTATCTCAGCTTCGAACTGGCATTGCAAAAACCATTCGGAGGGGATAGTTTCCTGCACGTCGAAGTCAACGTACATAGCGGTGTCTTTGATCTCCAAGAACGGACGCCCGGAAAGGTTCGTCCCCTCCTTGAAAATCTCGCGGTCCGGGGCCACCTGAATGTAATCGGGATACTCGTCGTTGTGGAATACGGCGATCTCTTTGGAGCGGCCCACCACCTTGAGGCCCGTCTGTTGCTGGAACCATCGCGCTATTCCGTCCTCCATGAACCGCCCGCGATACATGGATTCCTTGATCGGCTGCGCGTCGCGGTTTTTCCATTCCAACCACAATTGCAGCGGAGTTTTGTGATTGCTCAAGCCGAGTATTACGCCTATGTTTGACCCTCCGATCACGAAGTTTTGGTTTCGGTACGCCAGCCACTCGGCGCGGGTCTTGAAAACTGTTTTACGGATTGCCATGTTATTGGTTTGTTTTAAGGAAGGCTATCGCCATTTTCCGGGGTTCTACATGGATTGTTGCGCTTTCGTGATCCGGATATATTTCGATATTCCGGAATCGGATCGCATTCAGTACCGGGTAGCTTCCCTCCGGAATCTGCACGTATTTCCAATACAGATCAGCGGAGATGATGACCGTTACGTCCTCGCGCCCGCACGGGGTGTCGATGTTGACCACTTCCGACCCGGAAAAAAAATTCCCGTCTAAATGGTCCTTGAATGCTTCAGCAATGGCGTCGTACGCCGCAGTTGACAAATCGTAAATCATAATTGTGAATTTTTAAATAAACTGTCCTTGTTGATAATCTGAATCGTAGTTGAGATCAACCTCCGTTTGATGATAAATTCGTAGTGGGTGTCGGGGCAGTGTTCCCAAAACGGATCGCCGGGTTCTGCCCACCATTCGTAGACGTAATAATTTCCGGGCTTCTGACGCTTCGCAACGTCTTTGATGTAGTGCAGGTCCAAAGACTCCGCGATCTGCGTTCCTTCGGCCGAAAATAGGGTGTAGTGCGCGATTTTCATTTTACATGAATCATCATTAAATCAAATCTACCTTCGTCTTGGCCTACTATGTCCTGCCCGTCAACGGTCCACGAAGCCGGGAATACTTCGCCGCTTGGCCCCTGTACTTTGCCTAAAAGTTTGTATTTCTCTGCTCTTGGCCGTAGTTGTAGATCGACTACTCGCCAGCCGTGCCGGGTTTGCAGGATGTAATCCCCGGTCATGTACTTCATCAGATCAAAGTTTTCCATAATAGTGTGTTTTACGGTTTAACTTGCGAAGGCCGGGGAGGTGATCCCCGCGGGCCATTTCCGGCGGTCTGCCGCGCCTTCTCCACGCGATGCGAATGCTTCACCAATACAATTTTGCCACTTTGCGCCGTCGCGTGCGGCTGGGGTTTCAACCAGTGGCGGACCCCTCCCCCGAAGGGGGTTATTTCGTTACCTCGTGGATTTCGCACTGGCCTAAGATCGAAACCTCCACCAGAACCACGTCCCCGGCGTCATACACTCGTTCCACCCGGAACGAATAGCGGAACATCATCCAGCATATCGCGGCGGTCACAATCGCAGTGACTAGATACCGCATAAAAGTGCATTTTTTCATGGCTTTAATCTTTAATCTCTTCGATATGTTTGTTATTCATGCAGGGGCAGACGGAGTAGGCTCCCTACGCGGATTCGTTGCGTGCGCCGAAGGCACAAATAACGTCGCAAATTTGGGTCTGACTGATCCCCTCCGGATCGGCAACAAGGCGATATTTGCGGCCCCGGAGCACGAAAGGCTCGCCGTTTCGGCTTTTTCTGATCGCCTTGCGTTCGATATAGTTGATATTATCCAGATTATTTTTCATCGGGTTGCTGGGTTTGAATGTTTGTGCACATATCGGCGTATCTCTGGGCAGACTTCAACACTCTCCACCCCGCAGCGAGGGCGCGCGCCTGAATATCCAACAATGGTTCCGCCGTTACTTTTCGCCCCTGCTCCCACTTGGCGAACTGCGCAGGGGTAAATACTACTTTCACTATATCGCCGTCGTACACCAGTGCACAACCGCAGTAGCTGTATTGGTGCCAGCCGGATGCCCCATTCAGGACTATGTCCAATGATAGGGCCGGAATTGCTTCGTTTTGATCGGCGTACCACTTGCAGATTTCTATATAATTGTCCAGCAAGAAATCGGCATAATAAGCCGTCGCTTTATTCCATTGCCCGCGTTTCCGTTCGGTATCGGAAATATAGGTGCGCATGTCGGAAAGATATTGGGGTGAGTTTAAAATATTGCGTGTCATGGTGTTATAATTATTTGATTTTGACAATACCCTATTTTTCAGTTAATTCGATACTTTCGGGATCCTATGCTATATAATTGCGTGCGTATCCTATCAGTCTCCAGTTATACCCATCGAACCAAATGCGGCGGTAAATTGTGGCAAGTTTAACGGGGCGTACCTCGTAGGCGCAATAGATCTCCCATAATTCACGGGCGGCCTGCTTTCTCGTTTTCATGGTTTTCATAATTGAATAGGTTTTGTGTTTTTCTCTATACAAATATACGCAAAATTATTTACTTTGCAAAATTTTCTAAGGAAAAATGCACGGCTTTTCACAACTTTTTTTTCGCTGATCCGAGAGTGCCAGCAGCGGAACCCCCGACCTGCCCCCGCGCGTCCCCCGCCCCGATTTCCCCCGACCTTCCCGACCTCATCACTCCCCGCCCCGCCCACACCGGTAGTAACTCCTTGCCTCGGTATCTCATAGGTCGGAGGTCTACCCTTTGACATATTCCACAACCCTATGAATTACCTCTACTGTGTGTGCAACGCAGGAGCGCGGGCACGTGCGGGCGTCCGGGTGCGTGACGCGAAAGTGTACGCGTGTGATGCGGGTGCGTGCGTGGGGGTGTGCTCGTGTGCGTGTGCGCATGCGTGAGGGCGGGAGCGGGTGACGGGTGTGTGCTGGCGGGTGATCTCTGAGGGGTGCGGCTGGAGGATCGGGGTGTGATCGCGGGATCGGGCTGGGTGGCTGGGTGGCTGGCTGCCGATGCGCCGAAGGTGGGAGGACAGTGCGGGCCTGAGCGCGAGCCGAAGGCGAGCGCGAGGGAATGGACGAACGCAGGGTAAACAGGGCGGGGGTGGGTCCCGTGCTAACACTCCCTGTATTTTCTCCCGCTGGTTTTTTGGACTATGGGGGCTATGACCTTTCCCCTACGTGACCTTGAAATCCGCGGGGGATTGGATTTTCCAACCTGTTCCTAAAAAACTTTATTATCTCTGATGCTACAACATTTGGGGTTTTTGCTTATATTTGCGCAAAACTAATGAAGGGTAAGCCATGCGTAAGATCATACCCCCCCCCACTGCCTTCGCCTCCTTCACCGGTTCGGCCGAGTATGCCGGCGACGATGATGCGGCGCTGAGCCGCAACCTTGCGGAGAACGTCGATCTGCCAGCTATCTTCCGGACGCTGGATCAGGGAGTCGTGCCGGGGCTGATACTTACGACCGCCGGCGGCGATACGCTGATATGCTCCGGGTATTCGCTGATGACTACGGCGGACACGATCGCCGTAACCTTCGCGCCGATCAAGCTGTTCAACATATCCGTGACGTGTACGCTGGACCGGATGAATCCGGGCGGCGATGCGGCGGCGGTTCCCAATTCGGAGTGGTGGCTTACGGCGACGACCGAAAGTCTCACGTGATAAAATTTGGAAATCCGGAATTTATACCTATCTTTGTGATGTCCGGCGCGCAACCGGATCGGCCGGGGCGGTTTTGTGATTTCTTAGATTCATTCCCCCTTTCCCAAGATTTAGGTGTGTACCCGGCCGCCTTTCGAAACCTCTGGGCCTGACAGTCGGCCTGTTTGCATAATGTTTTGATTTTTACCCGGCGCCGGAATTTTTCCGGCGCTTTTTCGTCTCTTTTTTGATTTTATCGGAAATTTCGCTAAGTTTGTCCGGACTTAAACCCCGAAGCAATGATTATCGCCAACTCCACAACCGCAGTACGCATAAACTCCCAGAACGTCATCGGCATCGACCTCGACGAGCTGACGGGGACCGTTACGATCCGCTCCTCGGTGGAAAACGAAGAGCTGGAGATCACTCCCGACCTGCCGGCGTCCGGGCCGGGTCTCTACATGGCGCTTGTTCGCGCCGTAGCCCAAGACAAGTCTTTGTGCGACATCCGTAAATTCAAGTAGCGATGGGAACGAATCCGTGGGCGAACAGATCGGGAACGCCGGCCCCGGCCGCCGGCGGCGACGCCGAGGAGCGCGCCGCCCTGATGGAGGAGGTGCGTGCCGAGGTTCGGGAGGACGTGCGCAAGCGCTTCGGCGATGACAAGAATCCCGTAACGGAGTTCCTGCTGAAAGTCGGGGTGCTGGAGGACATGGAGGTCATGCGCCGCGTCACCATGCGAACCTCCGACAACAAGCTGATATATCAGTGCGGAAAGAAACTGGACCTGCTGAAAACCTACATCGCGTTGGCCAAGGAGACCATCGTCATGCAGGAAAAACAGCAGAAAATAGACTCGGCGGCCGGCAGCGGCGACGATAAGGACGAAGTGATCGTTTCACTGGAAAGAACCTGATGAAAGTACGGCTGGACATACCCCTGAACCCCAAGCAGGTAGAAATGTATAACCTGCTCAACTCCGGAAAATTCACGGAAATTCTGTTTTACGGCGCCTCCCGCTCCGGCAAGACTTTCCTGATACTTTTCTGGATGATCGTTCAGGCCATCGTCTACAATGCCAACTCGCTGGTGGTGCGCGAGACCTTCACCTCGCTCAACATGGGTATGATCCGTCAGACGCTGCCCCGCGTGCTGGACGCCATAGCCCGACTTAACGGCAAGAAAACATACCAGAAACTCATGGTCGGCGGCAAGCCATTCGCCAAGTACAACGGCAAGGACAACGTGCTGACGCTGTTCAACGGCGCCTATATCCAGTTCGCGTCGATACGCGCCGGGGCGGACGGCGCCGGCGATACCTACGACAAAATCCTCTCGACCGACTGGGGACATATCTTCGCCGACGAGGTGTCCGAGATCGACTTCGCCGCCATCGAGACCCTCTACTCACGTCTGGCGCAGCTGTTGCCCGTGCCTAACCTGATGCTTTACGCCCTGAACCCCACAACCGAGCTGCATTGGACCTACAAGCGTTTCTTCAAGCACGAGAACATGGACGGATCGCCCCTCGCGGAGTCCATCACGCAGCTGATGTACGCAATGCACTTCTCCAAAGACGACAATGTGCAGTTCGTGTCCAAGCAGTATTTTCAGGGGCTGGACCGCCTTTCCACCCTCTCCCGCGCCCGCTTCCGCGACGGCGAGTATTCGAAGATCGGCACCGGGAAGTATTTCCGGCAGTTCACGTGGCTCTACCGGCCGCATATCGACCAGATCGTCGAATGCGTGATATACACCGACCCATCGGCCAAGTCGAAGGAGACCAACGACTTCAAGGCCACGGTAACGCTGGTGCGGACCGTAGACACCCGCATCTGGCTCTGGGACTGCCGCGCCGTGCAGGGTACGAGCCATCAGATGCTCGAAAACATCTACGAGCTGGCCATGAAAGCGCCCCTGACCCCGCGAATCATCATCGAGAAGAAACAGCTTCCCCTCGACTTCGAGAAGACCTTGCAACGCTTCCAGATCGACAACCGCTGGACGGCGCCTATCGCGTGGGATACGCTCAACCACGGCGACAAGTTCTCGTGCATCGAATCGACGCTGGAGCCGCTCGTGAATACCGGGAAATTCGTATTTTGCAACGAATTGCAGAAATGCGGCGTCTACGAGCATATCATCGACCAGTTCGTGCGATTCTCCGACACCAAGACCTCGGACCGCAAGGACGACATACCCGACGCCTGCGCGAAGGGCGTCACGTTCCTCAACCACAATATTGTCCAACAGTCGCGCACCGACGGCGCGCAGGTACTCTTCTACCGCCGCGGTACGCTGACCCAAATTCCAAGCTGATGCCAGTAGCAGTCAAAAACCAAAATTGGATTCAGGGTGTATACGACCCATCGACCGGAACGCATGACCCCGGCGTAGCAGCGCAAGTCTGCGCATCATTTCCCGCGTCGGCATTCCCCGACGGGTATCTGCGCTTCGCCGCGGCGCTCACCGATCTGTTCGAGGCGCAGGCCGATCAGGCGTTTGTATTCGGCCGCACCGCCGCGGGGGAGATGACGGAACCCGTCAAGGCCACCGGATCGCCCTTGACGGTAACACTCGGCGCCGAGTGGCTCGCCGACGTCGAAACCGTCTTTATCGACATCGCATGCACCGAAGATGTCACGGACCATGCCGCGTGGGCCGCGGCGGTCATTCAGCTCGACATGTCGCCGAACTACTTCCCCGAATCGGCGCTTGGCATCTACATCACGCCCCAACAGCTCCGGCAGTTCAAAAACATGTACCCGGACTGCGTCTCCGACGCCTACCGAGCCGCCGTGGGGGAGTTGACGGCCAACATCGGCAACATCTTCGACATGGCGGCCATGCTCGGCGAGCGGGACGAGAACAAGAAGGACGACACGATCCGCTGGATTTTGCAGGTCCTCACCGCCTACAACATCGCATCGCCGAGCCTGAACTACTCGGAGCCGCTGGCCGCGGCTTACGAGAAGGTAGCGCAGACCATCATCAAACTCAAAGGCGGCGTGGTGTCGCTCGAAGAGCCGGCGCCCTACCGCACCGATTCCCATAACGCCAACGCGGAAGTCATCACCTCCCGTTACAAATACCTCGGATAATCATGGCAAAATTCCATTTCCCAAAAGTATCGCCTTTTCAGGTGCCCCAGCAGATCGGCACCGGAAATATCGAATCCCGCTACCTGTTCAACAACTACCGCCGGGAATGGACGCCGGCGCTGTGGCGGCGCGCCGTGGACATGGCCATCCAGTACTCGGACATGTCTCTGCTGGACACGCTCTATTCGTGGTGCATGCAGTCGTCGCCGTTCTTGGTATCGCAGATCAACAAGCGGCTTATCCCCATCTACAAGCGAAACTTCGTATTCGGCCGCAACGGCCGCGAGAACTCCCGGCTGACGGAGAAGTACATCCGCAACTCGTGGTGGTTCAAGCGGTTCATCCGCTACATCCTCCTCTCGCAGTTCTACGGATGCAAGATGGTGGCCATCAACCCCGACAAGCGGAAGGTGGTGGACTTCCCCCTGCGCAACATCGACATCTTCAATGAAGCCCTGCGTTTCCAGACCTTCGAGTATTATCAGGTCATCAACGCCGCGGACTACGACAACCTCTTCTTCTTTCAGCCGGAGGGCGATCAGGATTTCAAACTCGGCCTTCTGCAATCCATATCCCGCGCCATGATCGGCATCGTGGAGATGTTCAACGACTGGCAGGTGCTTGGCAAACGATACTCGTTCCCCCTGACCACCATCGGCTACGACGCCAACAACGCCAAAGCCCAATCGCAGGCCCAGACCGTGGCCCAGAACCTCGACATGCTCACCATTCCCCTGATCCCCTACGTTCAGGACATGGTGAACAACGGCAAGAGTCTTTACTCCATCGAGGTTAACCCCATCAACACGCAGACGGGTTCCGACGCCTTCCGCGTGATGAAAGAGTACATCGTGGAATACCGCTCCGAAATCATGCAGGCGGTAACCGGCGGCACCCTGCTCGGCTCCACGGAGAAAAACACCAACTCCGAGCAGCTGGCGCAGATACATTGGGAAATCTATCAGGACATCCTCAACGCCGACGCCGAAATGGCCCTGATGATTATGAACCGCGAAGACACCAAGCACAAGCTTGCCGTGCTGTTCGATGACGCCTCCATCGAATCGGCCCCCATCATCGAGCTGCCGGATGACCGGCTTCCGATCAGCACTTTCGTGGATGTGGGCAACATGATGGCCAAGCAAGGTTCGAAATTCAAACCCGAAGCGTTCCGGCGCGTCGGCATCGACCCCTCGGACGTCGAAGCCGAAAAGAAGGAGGAGGAGAAACAGAGCCTGATCGGCCGCGTGTTCAACCCGCGGAAAAAGGAGGAGCAGACCGAAAAGGTAACCGAGAAAACCGAGACGGAATGAAGACGGCGCGAGACTTCGAAATAGACTGCCGCCGGCTCCGGCAACATCTGATCGAGGTGTTGCCGGCAAAGCTGGGGGCGTCCATGCTGGAGGAGACGCGCACCAACTTCCGCAACGAATCCTACGGCAACGACGACGTACTGGAACGGTGGCCGGAGCGACGTTACGAGGACAAGTTGACCTACCCCAAACTTCGGTACACGGGTCGCCTGTTCCGATCCATTCAGCCGAAGGTACACCGTATCTCCTCCCGCGCCGCGGTCGTATCGCTCGGATCGCCCCTCTCCTATGCGCAGGTGCATAACGAAGGTTGGCGCCCCGGCATGCCTATCACCGGTTCCACCCTGCGCCAGCCGCCCAGCTCCACAAAGCGCGTGTGGCTCCCCCGGCGACCCAAACAGCGGCAGTATATGGGCATCGGCCGGCGATCGGTCCGCAAGTTCATGCAGGTGATACGCAGGGAGGTGAATATTGCCATGCGAAAATAATTTTTTTCGCCGGAATTTGGAATTTATCTGAAAATAACTTACGTTTGCGTGAAATATGTTCGGTGACATCATAGATAGGATCATTCAGGTGCTTCGCAATTCTCAGGTCGTGATTGCGAATAAAATGTCTGTCTGCGTCATTTCCTCCGACGAAACCCAAACCGTCAATACCCTGCTCCCGGCCATCGCCGTGGGTGTGGAGGACAGCAACAACGCCGACGTGTTCATAGGCGGAGCCATCAAGGACCGGCTCAGAATCAAACTCTGCGTGCTTGTCGATCTCACCAACTATTCGTGGTCCGCCGACAAGCAGTTTCAGGCGAGCCTTATTTCGCTGGGCCACGGCGTCCGCAATGCAGTGGAAAAAGCCAAGATGGCGGGAGAGTTTCTGGAGCTCCAGCGGAAATACAACCTCTGGCCGCTCTATCAGGGATTCAAGACCTACCAGCGCATTTCCACCAAAGACACATTCAACACCGAAGTAATGGTGTGCGAAATACAGTACGAAAGCACGGTGTTCGATCTGGAGCTGGCCCGTGAGAGCCGGCCGACGGAAGAGGTGGAAAAGGTGAAAATCAAAGGGCTCACCGGCACAGATCAGGACCTGACAACGGAGTTGCCTATCGTAACAACTTGATTATGGAATTGAAGATCAAACGGCAGAAGCTCAGCGATGAATCGCTCAACGACAAAGATTATGTCGTTCTGAACGACGGCATCAACTGGGATCGCTACAAGAAAAATCCCATCCTTCTTTGGGATCATAACCCCCGTGAGCCTATCGGCAACGTGGTGAACATACGCCGGGGAGAGGACGGGGATTGGTATGGAGAATTGCGATTTGACGGAGTGACGGAGCAATCCCGGCAGCGGCGCGATCAGTACCTTGCCGGTACGCTCCGGGCCGTCTCTCTCTCCGGCAAAATATACTACACACTGCGCGACGGCATCAAGTACGCCACGCGCTTCGATGTGTATGAAATTTCCCTCCTCTCGCTCCCCTCGAATGCCAACGCTGTGGACGAGGTGGAGGGCGCCGAACCGGCACTGCGCGTAGGATTCTGCGCTGTGGAGGCCGAAGAGCTGGAATCCCTGACCTCCGGCTATACCGAATCATTAACCAAATATCTCAACAAGATGAAAGAAGAGAACCAGACCGCCGAGGTGGAGAAAACTGCCGAAGCGAAGGGTTCGGAAGCCCCGCAGGAGCAGGCTCAGGAGCAGTTCGCGGCCGCGGCCCAGCCTGCGGAAGCGGCTGACGCCGGTACGGTTTCCGAAACCGAGAAATTCGAAGGATCGCGCGAAGGCGCCCTCAGAGCGTTTAACGAGTTCCTGCGCCTGATCGGCATTCGGGGAGCCGAAGCCGCAAAGGCGGACAGCGACATGGCCAAAGAGGACCGCAAGGCCGCCGAAGAGGTGCGCGACGCCGAAAAGAAAGAAGAGGATGATGACGATGACGACGGCCGCGAAGAGCGCGGCGAGAAGTTCGCATCATCGACAACCGAGCAACCCAAACCTGCCGCCCGCATCCTGAATGTGGAGGAGACGGTTGAAAAATCAAGTAAAACCAACGTTCAATTCAGTTCCGCTATGGAAAGAAAAACCATCCACGAGTATCTTCGTGACAACGCCGGCAAAGACCGATTCTCCGAAGCCGTGCGATTCTCGGCGGCAGTAGGGAAAATGAACCCTAACGAAGCCGCTCAGGATTCGCGCATGAACCTCCTGCGCGAGTTCGCCTATTTCGCCGCCAAAGACCGCGGCTTCCGCGCCGCTGTCGGGGGCATGAACTTCGACATTGACGGCCGTCCCGCCGGTACGGCTGACGAGGCCCTGAACCGCCTCGAACAGTTCGCATCGGGTATCAACTCGATGAACTTCATCGAAACTGCGCCCGACTTGGCCAAGATCCAGTGGGCCACGATGATCTACCGCGAGCTCTTCCCGGATGATTCGTGGGCAGATCGCATCGCCCGCGTGAACGCGGAGAACGAAGCCGGTGTCATCTGGATCAACTCGGCCATCCAGCCGAAAGTGTACTTCGGAAAGCGCGCCCCGGTCAACGTGTCGCCGTCGCTCTATGACGATGATCCCGTGGGCATCATCATGCACCTCTTCGCCCTCGAAAACATCGTTTGGCAGCAGTCCAACACCGATCTGCTGGCGTACGACGATGTGGCACTCGGCACTTCGGAGGCCCTGCGCTGGCTGTCGTCGAAGGCCCACAACTACATCATCCAGAAGCTGTCGGAGGACGCCAGCGTTACGCGCCTGACCACGGGCGAGAAAACGTACTCGGCAACGAACGCCTTCCCGGCTAACCCGACGGCAACCGGAACGCTGAAAGAGATCGCCCCGGCGGACTTCCTCGCCATGCAGACGGCGTTCGTCAACCAGAACTACGTCATGGAGACCTTCGCCGCCGAAATGGTGATGCCGGCCGTCATGCACGAACAGCTCCAGTCGAACGCCACGCTCACGAACCTGCTGACCAAGAACGCCGGAAGCATGCGCCCGATGTTCGGAGAGTACGCAGGCTTCGCCTTCCGTCCTCGTTCGATCACGACGCTGTATGACAGCGCCTCCAGCAAGATCATCGACCCGGAACTGTATCTGGACGGCAAGATCACCGACGAAACGGGTGCCATTCCCGCCTACACGCCGCCTGTCATCCCGGCTACGGCGTACGGATCGGCGCTGGCGTTCATCCCCTCGGAGGCCATCATCGCCATCGGACGGACCAACGTACATATGGTCACCGACCCGTCGAACTACGGCTGGCGCATGTCGATGGATATGCGTCTGGGTGCCGGCGCCGCACGTAAGGGCGGACTTGGCATCGGCGTGATCGCCCCCGGAACGCAGGCCCAAGGCTAAACTCAATTCCCCACTGCCCCCCCAGGCAGTGGGGATAACCAACAACTTTAAAATCACAAAATTATGTCCAAGAAACCCGTTTATTCCGAGCAGTATTTCATCAACCTTATGGCCGCGGCTATGGCGTATGGCACGATCTACGTGACCAGCGACGCCAACACCTACCGCGACGAACAGTCGGCCGTGACCAGATGCCGGGACTTCATGAAGCTCCGCCGGATCGTGCGTTACGCAACCATCACCAAAGCGACGTGCCCCACCAATGAAGATGAGCTGAACGCCCTGATGGTTACGGTAGAGAGCAAGGTGCCCGAACCGGTTCAGACGAAGGAAACGCCCCAGCCTATGGACCTCGCCGCCGCCGCCGCCGCACTTGCGGCCAAGAAGGCGCCGGGCCGAAAGAAAAGACAGGCATCGGCCGAAGCCGATCCCCAGCCGGCGCCCGGCCCGGACCCGGAACCGGACCCGGAACCGGAAAGCGCTGCCAACGACGTTCCGCAGAAGGAAGAGGAATCCGCTCAATAAGCATAAATTACCATTAACATGGCTCAAACTGGAATTAATATCGAACTTAAAGATACCACACTCAGTCGCCGCCAGCCCTCCGTGGGCAATGCGGCGCTGGTGTACGGTATCAAAGTCTCGTCCGGATCGGTGAGCGCGAAACCCACACTTATCACAAGTTTGGATTCCTACACCGCTTGGGCCGCATCCGACGCTCCTGACGCCAAACTGCTCAACAACGATCCCCACCTGTTGGGGATGGTAACGCAGTTCTACGCCAAAGCCGGAAGCGGAACCTATCTGTGGCTGATTTTGACGACCGGCGAAAAGGGCGATTTCGTTACGACCAATGCGGCGAACATCAAGCGCCAAATCCGCTTGACGCTGGAGGCCAACTACAACAACCGCCCCCGCATTATCGGCTGGTGCTCGCAGGCCAACGACGATGCCTCAGGGTGGGCCCCCACGACCACTCAGACCGTTGTGAAGGCCATCGAGACCATCCAGAATGCGATGTTCGCCGAGGGCATCCGCTTCGTGAACGTTTACGCTTCTAACGTTGACGGGGCGCAGGCAAGTTCGGCCGCCAACATCACCGACATCTCCACCTATGCGGCGCCGTCGGTAGCGTACATGCCTACCACCACGCTCTACAACACTACGGTGGACGATCAAGGCAACATCACGGCCTACACCCCCATCAAGGATGTGGGAGAAGCCATCGGTATTCTGTCGGCTATCTCGGTCGCTGAATCCATCGGCTCGCACGAACGCGCGGCCGTGGCGCAGAAGGCGTTCTTCAACGACCCCGAAAGCGTCGTAAGCGTGACGGAGGTAGACCCCTCGATCATCGACGCGCTGGGCAAAGGTCAGTATCTCTTTCACCGGCCTTATCCCACCGGCATCTTCTACAACGACGGCGCCACCTGCAACGACCCGACGAAGGCGTTGTCGCGGCTGGAGTTCGTTCGGCTTGGGAACGCCGTGTGCGACGATGCGCAGGAGTTCTTCTCGCAGATTCTGAACACGCAGGCCCCTGTTGACGCCAAAGGCGATCTGAGCAGGACCTACGCCACGCAGATCGAGAACAACTTCTACAATCTCTACTGCCAGCCCCGCATCAGTCAGCGCCAGTGCTCCGGCATTCGCGTGACGGTGGCCGCTCAGGACAACAATTTCGTGTCCACGCGAACGATTCTGGTGTCCATCGAAATTCTGCCGTCGCCCAACGTAGACTGGGTGAAGGTAGGTGTTCTGTACGTATCAGCACTTTCGTAAAAATCAACGACTATGTACGAACCCTATATCATCTCCAGCGCGGAAGCTAAAATGAACATCACCCATCGCGGCCAGATGTTCGACATCGTAACCGGTGTCCAGCTCTCCATCTCCCGGACGCAGGACGTTCAGGAAATCTTCGCCATCGGCCGGTTGGAACCTATTGCCAAGAAAGTAATCAACAAACGATTTACGGGCAATATGTCCCTCCAGACCGGTGAGTACGAGACTATCCTCGACGCCATCAATGCGTCGATAACTACCGGCTTCATTTCATCGCTCACCGACTTGGGGAACTTCTCCATCGGCTGGACCCTCGAAATGACCGGCCTGATCGTCCCCCGCACGATCATCTACTCTCTGGATTCCTGCGCTATTTCGTCCGACGACTTTTCGGTGGACCGAAACAGCCCTGAAATCAACACTTCCCTCGCAATTCAGGGAATAGGTATTACCCGTTCAGTTTTACCGCTTTAACCCGGCAGGGGCGGTGAAAATCGCCCCTGCTATTTTTACTCAAAATTATGTCCGGACAAACAATTATTCAGAATTATACCGTCCGCTTGCGGTATTTCAAGCGAAGCGTAGCCCCTAAGGCTCAGGTGATCGAGCAGGAGGTTGAGGAAGATGTAGAAGTAGGTATGCTCTCCCGAACCTCCGCGGCGCACACCAATTTTGCCACTCAGCTGCTGATGCACGGCGCATCCGGCGATCTTGAGCAGCTGGCGCCTATCGCCACCAAGTTCTGCGAAATGATGATCGTAGACGACAAACAGCGCAAGGCCATCGTGAACGACGCTATGGCCTGCATCGACCTTTACGGCTCCGATCCGGTTCAAAAGGACATCGAGCGTTTTTTATCGCGCTGGGGTGTGGTGATGGGGCTTCTCGGAACCGCCGAGAACCCAGCCTCCACGAACGAATAAAGGAGTACGGCAGGAACGACCCCTTCCTGCTGAAAAAAGCCTTTATTTCGTATGTGTTTCACGAACCGATAACCACTCTCGAAACCCGGTTGTCGGCCGCGGACATCGACAAATATTCCGACATGGCCATGTGGGTGATCGACAACATCATCTACGCGCCATTCAAAGCCAAGAAATGATATGGACGGGCAGACCTATCAAATAAAGCTCAACATCAACGTAGACGATTCTCAGCTCTCGAAAGCCGAGCGGCGCATCCGGGACCTCGAAAGAGGACCCGGCGCCGGGCGCGGCGGGAGTATGGCCGGCTCAGGTGGCGGAAGCTACTCGAATATCCCACCGGCTCGGCGAGCCTACTATCGGGCATTATCCCGTCGCTTTGCCCAGACGCCGGGGATGTCCAATGAAGGTTTTCTGAGCAACGTTAACCGGTTGTATCATCGGTCGGATGTTTTCAAGCGCGCCTTCTTGGGTAATTTAACCAGTCTGCCGGGTGCGCTTCGCAATCTTTCCAACTTCGGATCAGTCCTCGCATCTGTTGGAAGGATAGCGGCTGGAGCTATAAAACCTCTTGGCGCCATTGCTCCCTACCTCACTCTGATAGGGGGTGCCGCTATTGCGGTTAAGGGTATGAATATCCTCCTGCGTGGATCGGCGCTGAGGTTCGGCAACAATCTGCTCAACAACCAGAATCTGATCGAGGCCGGATCGAGTGTCATGCAGTTCGAAATGGCCCGTAAAGGGTTGGGGGCTGCCTATGAAAAATCCTTTCAGGAAGCGGGTCGCTTAGCGGCGGAATATGGATTTAGCCGCACGGGTCTGCTCAACTCCATGAACATGTTTACCGGCTTGAACGTAGGAAATCGAACGTTAAGTCGGGAAGAGGCCACCCGCATAGCCATGCAGGCAGGCAAAATAGCCCATGTGGGCGGCGTTCCCTTCGAGCGCGTCAACATCAACCTCCAGCAGTTGTTGGGACAGCCTACTCCCTCTGCGCGAGACCTTCGAGAGCTTATTCAGGCCGCCCCCATCATCGGAAAGATCGCCCAGCAGTCGATGGCGCGAAAGAACGTATCAGGGGATGTTTTCTCCTATCTGAAAGACAAATCCGAGTTGCTGAACGTCCTGAACGAGTTCGACCGCATGATCGAATCGAATCCGTTCATGAAGGCGCGAGGTATGGCTCAACTGTATAAGGAGAACGCATTCATCAAGATAGTGCAGGATAATGCGGAGTTTTGGCCCAAAATATCCCAGTCGTTGGGAATTTTCTACGACAAGCTGGCCATAGTTGCCAACCAATACATTCCCAAGTTGGCGGATTTTATCTCTCCGGAGAAGATAGGAACAATGATGGCCGATGTAGAAAGCGCTATTTCGGGTCTCACCAAAATATTCGGCGGTATCATATCCTTCTTGGGTTGGGTTGGGCGATCGGTCCCCTTTGGGCATGCCGACAAGTTTAATGTAGACGAAAAGTGGGTTCCGGGAGCTGGAGGCACTGTCAGAAAGGCATTTTCATTCGGGGGTCGGTTTTACTATGATGCTCAGGGCAACAAGTACCCCGTGATAAATTCTGACAGTCTGTATGCGGCCCGCCAGCGCTCGGCGTTCCGGGATTTGGTAACACGAGACAGCTCCTACATTATCTCTTCACTGGCGGCTCAGCGCGCTGGTTCCGCAGAGATGATAGGGGGCGTTCCTTACCCAAAAGCCGGATTCACTCCGACTGCATCCCAAAGAGCGGCTGCCATCCGAGAATTTCGAGCCAACTCCAAAAATTTCCTACAGAATCCCGGAATGGTTCTCAAACCCGTGCAGACGGTGGACGGCAGCACCTATTGGGACATAGACTACGGTAAACTCTTCAATCAACTCAATCCCGCCGCCGGATTGAATGGTAATGGCGCCAACTTCTCGGCCTCAGACGGGCTTTCCGACATCACCAAAGGTGCCCGATCCCTGATTATCAACTTCAATCGGGAGATCGTCAGCATGCCTATCAGCATCGACAACGTGAACGACGGCGCCGACTTGGGCGCTCAGCTTCAGGGGGCCTTATACGACAACATCATGCGCGGCTTGCAAGTCGCACTCAACAACGCAACCGGTGCAATGTAATGAATACCAGAGACCATCAAAATACGCAGGACACCTTCACCCAAGCCGCCACCCATCTCCAGCAGGCCGCCAGCTCCCCGGAGCAGATATACCAGCGGGCGAAGGATCAGGTGCTCGACGCCGCAGATGCGGTGTTGAACGCCCGAAAAATCGTGCTCTCGCAGGCGGGTATTGTTCGTGTGCTGATCGAAAGCCCCGGCGGCAAGATACGCACCGGCGACAACACCCCGGAAATGTCTCCGGCGCCGCTTTCCACCCAAGAGTATTCCACGTCCACGCATCAAGATGATGCCCAGCGAATCAGCGACGCCCTTTCCGGCCTGACGGATGATCCCATCGCCGACGCGATATTCGTGTGCGGCGATTACTATGCGCCGCTTTCGCTCAACTTCTCGGTATCGGCTCAGAAAATAACCGACGAATCCCAGCTGGTGGACGGAATCAACATCGTACAGCGGGTGGCCAAAGGCCCGAAGGTGGTGTCGGTGTCTTTCAACATCCAGCGCCGGGAAGCGCAGGAGGTAGAGGACATGTCGGCCACCACCATCCGGCGCCGCAATGCGCGCGGCGGCGACCCCACGCCAGTATACAAGCTGACGCGGTTTCTGGATGAACTCTACGAGAACGACGAGGTTTTTGCCATCGAGAACACGGTGCTTAATGATGAAATAGGAATCGGCTGGGCGTTCATCAAGTCCTACCGCTTCTCGCCTATGCAGGGCGACACCTTCGGTTCCATCAACTTGGTATTGCAAGAGGTGAACATCGCCGATCCGCTTCTCTACACCAATTCCGCCAACACGCAGGATTCGCAGTCCGTGCCCACAACCGTGAAATAACATGGCCGTCCGAAACATAACTGGAAACTATCTGATCTGCGGAAACGAGGTTTTCGTTGAGGGGAAGAGCATCGGCCAGTTCCAATCCTTCGAATCCGACGAAACGCGCGAGAACATCGTAGGAACCGCATCCATCGAGATGCCTTTCTACACCATAGCCGCGAAGGCCGCGAAGGAGGTGGGGCGCGGAAGCACCATCGCCGTTCAGCGGGTGGGTAAAAACACGACCACTTACATTCGCATCAACCCGGACGACTGGAATATCAAGACCGGCGCCCGCATTCAGGTGTACGCATGGTATCACGACAACGCCGTCATCGGCCAGAAGTTCGAAAAGCGCCTTGAATTTGACGGATTCATCCGGGATGTTATCGGAGGGTTCCCGACGGTAATAAAGTGCGAGGATGCGGCATTTATGCTTCGATTCGGCACGGTTACGCAGTCGTGGCCCAAAGCCACTCCCCTATCCTCGCTTTTGCAACAGATGTGCGACACGGCCAACGCGGCGTTTGCGAAGTACCGCAAGGATAACAAGCTGACATATGCCTATCCGTCTCTGTTGCCGGACCCCAAATCCATGCAGAGCGATTTTGTGCTCAAACCCGCCACCGGAGTGTCGCCATACGATGTACTGGAGCGGGTGATCGTCGGCATGTATAAACTCTACGGCAATGTCCGCATCGAGAGCGACAAGGCGCTGGTATACTGCGGACTCGGAATCTCGGAATCCGAATCCCCCACCGTGGAGCTGGACACGTCGGTAAACGTGATAGCCCGCGACATCGTTCCCTCGGACATGATGTTCCAGAATTTCCGCGTCATCGTCCGGTATCTGGAGGACGGAACCATGAAAACCATCGAGAAGGGGGCGGAAAACGGCCTTGTGTACGACCTTCCCTTCACGCCGGGCCGCAATGCCCAGCAGATGAACACCACGGCGCTGTCGGTGCTGGCCGGCCTTCGCGCCCAGCGCAACAAGGGCACCATCACCACGTTGCTGTACCCCCTTGTGCAGCTCTACGACTACGTAAATTTCAATGACACCATCTTCAAGTCCCTGAGCGGCGGCTATTACGTCATCGGCCGCAAGGTGACATGCGGAAAAGGCAAAGGCTACCGGCAGATACTGACGGTTACAAACAAGACATTTCTTTATCTGGCAAACTGATGAATCAAGGACAATTCATACGCAGCATGGAGGACTTCGGCAAGGACCTGCGCCGTCTGCTTGACGGCGTGAACCAGCCATCCATCCTCTACGGCAACGTTGATTCAGTGGATGAAGAGGCCAAAACAATTAACGTTCGCATTGGTGATGCTGGACTGGTAATCCCGGACATAAGCCTATCCAATATCATCGGCGGGGATGCGAGCGTTATTTTTTATCCCGCCGTAAACTCCGCGGTAATCCTCGGCGTGCCCTACCAACAGCCGGAGAACGCTTTTGTGGTAAGCTTCACGCGCGTAGACAAGATCGAAGCGTCGGTAGGCGGATATTTTTGCAAAATCGACAAAGAATCCATATATTTGTCGAAAGACGGGGGCGGCTCCCTCACCATTTCCGGCGATACGGTCACCATGAACGGCGGCGCAATCGGCGGCATGGTGATCCCGGACGCCATAACCAATGCCATGAACACCTTCGTGTCGGCGTTCAACAGCCATACACACGCCTATACATGGTCTGCGGCGGCCGGAGAAGGTACTACGGCGCCCCCTTTGGGAAGCGTATCGCCTTTCAAGGCGGAGGATTATACAAACGACAAAGTGCAACAGTAATGGGCGACATTATTTTCGATCTGAAAAACAACGACATCGGCATCTCCAACGGGGATTTTGCCGTTGTGGTCGATCCGTCGATTCAGAACGCCACGCTCATGTTGCTGAAAAACCCCGTCAACATCCTGCAACCTCAGTTCGGCGTAGGGTTCGAGACCTTCGCCCTGAACGCGCGGCCCGATTACGTCTCCATGCTGGCCGCCACGGCCAAGCGGCAGGTTATAAAGGACGGCGCCGACTATTGCGACATCCGCATCACCGAGGGCGAGAACTTCGGCGAATACAGCGTCTCCGTAGACGCACAATACCCCGTCGCCGAACCAGATCCCGATCTTATCATCCCCATGCCCCCGCAGCCGGATAAAACACAACGCAACATCGAGGTGCGCATAGCCGTGCAAGTCGGCGGCGGCAATTTCGGGTATTTGTCGGATGTTGACATCAAGATCAACTATACGTTGCCGGACGGCACGCAGTCGGATTGGTTGTCACCCACCTCGGTAGGGGAGATTCCGGATGATTCCGCGGAAGGCCATCATGATATCTACATCTGGAACGGCGATAATGCGTCGCTCAAGCAGGTGACCATCAACGTTCAGGCCGCCAAAACCGGGTATTCTCTCACCTACTCTCCGTTTTGGAATATCCAACCCGGAAGCGATGACGTATACTTCGCAACATCCATCGTAATGCAAGCTGATTAGAGTATGGCAACTTACAAAGTAAAATCCGGTGATACGCTGATGGACGTGTGCTACAACACGACCGGATCACTGCGTGCCATCAACGACATAATGAACGCCAACGGCTTCGACACCTACACCCCGCAGCTGGAGGCAGGTCGCATCATCGAGGTTCCGGACGTGGTATACAACAGCGAAGCCGTATCGGTAGCCGACACTCGGCCGTTCAACAGTGCATCCCTGCCTTTCGATAACCTGAACAAGCAGATGGAGCAGCTGGAGTTTATGCTGGGCGATGTCGGCTCCATCATCTACACCTTTGACGGATCGAAGATCGCGGGCAAATACCTTTCCCTGAATGCGGATAAGGACAACGAAGGCTATGTGAACTGGGGCGACGGCACGCCTATAGAGTACATCAAAACCGACGGTCTGTTTGGTCACAATTACGCCGCCGGAACCACTGGGGAGATTGTGGTGACGTTTCTTGGACGCACTGGGGCATTCTTTTTGGGTACTCAATCTTTCGATCAAGAAGCATTTAAGCAGTCCCTTATTAAAGTGGACATTACCAATGCCGACGCAGCATGCCCATCCGGCATGTGGAGAAATGCCTTTTGGGGCTGTAATTATCTGGTGGAAGTTGTGGGTTCTTTTGCTGGTAAGCCGAACATTAAAACTGCCAACTCCATGTTTATTAGTACATGGCGGCTTAATACTATACCTCCCCAAATGTTCCGTGGGTGCCCTAATTTGGAAGATGTAACGTCAGCCTTTGGTTTTTCTTATAATATTCCCAATGCAGACTATATGTTTGCGGACTGTCCGAAATTAACCCAAGCTGCGCAAGTATTTACTGGGGTGATTTTCCCCTCGGCTGTATCAGCTTTTGAAAACTGCACCTCCCTAAAATCAGTTGCAGATTTATTTGCGAAGTGTAGGCTATTAACGGACGTCACCAATGTTTTTAAGGGGTGTACGAATATTGAACTTGCGCTACGTGTTTTTAAAAACTGCGTTGTTCTTAACCCGCCTGTTAACGTTTTTGACGATTGCAAAAAGGCTTACAATTTTAAGGAATGTTGTAATAACCTCCCCGCCGCCACCAATGAATCTCCGTATACTGTGGTGAATGGCCGAAAGATTCATTTGTGGGAGCGCACCGCCGAGCTGGGTTTTGCCGTCCCTACGGTATATAACAACTGCTTCTCGGATTCCCCCACCTTCGCTGACTACGCCAACATTCCGGAAACGTGGGGAGGACCTCCGAAAACGGAAAACAACGTGAAGTTGCGCTGTTGGCCGATGATGGCCAAGATAGTGGCCGATACCACCACGATGGCGGGTGTAGTGTACCTGAACGGGGAGATTCTCGGTTACAACGTCGTGGAAAAAGACACGTCGGATCGGCTTGTCGTTAACCTGCCGCTTCCTACCTCCATCATCAGCGTGGCCGGACTGTACGTAGTGTTCTATTCCGAGAACGATGCTATAATAGGCGGTTCGATGGCGCTGGGAGATAACGTTGCGGCGCCGACGGAAGGGGCCATATACGAAACCTACTACAATGCCGGCTACGGCGACAACCTGCCGTCAATCTACCCCGTATTCGCGCCGAATAACGACCTTACGCCGGGCATTATCAACTCCTATTTCCAGCCCACCTACAACGTCCATATCCCGTCGCTGGGGGACTTTGAGGTCGTAGGCTCCGAGAGCGTTTCGGATGCGGTTGAAATAACCCTCCAAATCACCGAGCTGGGTTGGTCGTATTACCCATCCTCCGGAAGTGATCTGTGGATTGACATGCAACAAAAGCTGGAGACCCAGCATGGCATACCTCTATCGGCGCTCGCCGAGGATGGATGCACCCTCACGCTGTCCGTAGCAATCGAAAACCACGTCATGACGGCGCCGGCGATCAAGTTCAACACCATGCGCGGATCCATCATGCCTATTCTGGATTTCACGTACGTACCTTAATTTAATGAAATCTTTATGACCACTTATGAACAAATAGTAGCCAACATCGGCAAAACCATCTCGTCGCTCACGAGCACCAGCAATTCCGCCATCTGGCGCCGGCTGGCCGCGGTATTCGCCGAGACCATCAATACTGTTCTCCTGAATCAGTCCAATTCGGAGGTTGTGATCGAGACGGCCGCCCGAACGTTGCGAGTCATGGGGAAGCAGTACTACATCGACACGGCGCTGGCGTTCCAAACCGGCGACAACTTGGTGGTTGTCGATCCGTCCAAGTACGCCTACGGCTACGAAACGGTCGATCCGGCCAAGCAGATCATCAAGCAGGTGGCCATTCGCGTGGATGTGCAGAAAAACGTCATCAACATGCACGTCTGCACGCAGGATGCGAACGGCAACAACGTGGCCCTCACGGCCGAGCAGCTGGCGGAGTTTTCAAACTACATGACGGCCAAATCGGCATTCGGCATCAGCATGATGATCTCGTCGCCGACTCCCAGCATCATAACCACCACCCAGCTCTTCATCCGCTATCTGGACACCTACTCGCTGTCCCAGATCAAGAACAGCGTGAAGGAAATCCTTATCACCACGCAAGGAACCCTGCTCGGCGACTCCCCGGTGTTTGTGAACGACATCGAAACCGCCCTCGCCGGCGTTCCGGGCGTGCGCGACGCATACTTCGTGGGCATCACCTGCGACGGCGCCGAGCCTACCAACGGCATTCTGACGCCGGCATCCGGCTACTTCAATTTCAGCGCGGCACTGCAAAACCTGACTGACATCGTAGTATTTAATCCCATCCGGTAATGCTTCGACATCTATCCATACCGTGGCTTTTGTTCAACATCCTGCGTCCGCAGTATGCGCTCAACCACGACTCCAGTCCGACGCTGAACATGTTCTACAAGTTCCTGTTTTGCTGTCTGGCGCCGCTGTTCCCGAAGATCGAATCATACGAGGCGTGGTGCAAGAAATACTATGCACTGGCGGCCAACGACGGCAGCTGTATTTCCATCCAAGCCTACCTGAATGCCTACTACGGGGACTTCGGGCAGATAACCGTCACCACGTCGCCCGTTTTCGACACCTTCATGTTCCCGTACAGCTCCGATATGGCGCCGGGCACCCTGATGTTCCCCTATTCGGCCGACATGTCGAAGGGCGTGGAGTTCTACCAATACGGTAGCACAGCGAATGCTCCGGTCGTGACCATCCCCGCCGGGCTTAAAAACGCGGACGTCTACCCGGACTTTATCGCAGACCTGAACGCTCTTGTGGCCTATGGAATCCAATATTCAATAGTTGTAAATTAAACTCCCATGTCTCTCGCCTCTATCCTCAAAGACACGATTCTGCCTTACGTGAAAACCATCGGTAACAACTGGTGGTTGGGATTCGTCGGCTACTTCGCTCCCATCGGGCCGCTGGTCCTTGTGATGGTATGTTTCATCATGACGGACTTCGTCATCGGCTGTCTGGCGTCCTACAAACGGGTAACCGCCGCCGGGAAGCGCTGGTGCTTCTACTCCGACGCCGCATGGCGCACGATCTACAAATTTGGCTTCTGCGCAATGGCGGTCGCCGGATTGTATGTCATCGGAAATGACGTGCTGGGCGGGGACTTCGGCGCGGACCGGCTCCCCAACATTATCTGCGCGATGGTATGTTTTACGGAGCTGTGGTCCTTTTGCGAAAACGCGGCCTATCTCTCCGGCTCGAAGCTGTTCTTGTGGCTCCGGCAGTTTACCATCAACAAGGCGAAGCGCTGGGACGAGGACGTGGCCAAAGACATGGAGGACTTAATCAAAAAGTAACGATATGAAAAGATCAGAATTGCTTGCCGAAGTTCAGAAAAACTTCAAGATAACAGAGCTGGTATGCCCCCATGTCTACCAGCGCGACGGCGAGAAGGCATGGCGGTATTTCTCCAATGAATTTCTCGAAACGCTCGTGGCCATCCGCAACATCCTCGGCCTTCCCATGACCATCAACAACTGGGTGGGCGGCGGTCAGTACAGCCAGCGGGGCCTGCGATGCAACATCTGCGATCTGGTGGCATCGAAAACCCGCTCCAGCTTGCTGTATGTCTCGGCCCATATGCTCGCGCAGGGGTTCGACTTCTCCACTACCATCCCCTCTCACAACGTGCGGGAAATCCTCAAAAAAAACGCATCCAAACTTCCCTATCCTATCCGGCTGGAGAAAGACACCTCTTGGGTGCATGTCGATCTCTACCGCGTAGACGACAAGAAAAAAATCACCGAATTTAACGGTTAACCAACATGGCAACAATCAAGAAATTCATAGCCACCTCGAACGGCAACCGGGTGTTCGTATCGGACCTCGCCGCGATGGCCGACACCATCTTCGGCATGATGGGCGCGTGGCCGTGCCCGATCCCCTACTGCATTTTGAAGGGAGTGATAGGTCCTCAAAACACCTCCCTGCGAATCAACAAGGGCGGCGGCGTGCTGATGTACGGCAAGTTTTTCCCAACCCCGAACGGAGATACCCTTTCTATCCCAAAGGGCAGCTATCTGTATGCCAAAGCCCAGAACGACACGGCAGAACCCAGAACCTCGTCCACGGGGCAATCGTACTACCAGAACATCGTCTATTCTCTCATGGTCACTACGGCCAAGCAAACGGGAACATCGACCGACTACGAGGCCGCAACTGGTCTGTGGGAGATCGTGGACGGCGCGGTTACGGGAGCGATGGAAACCACGGCATGGATCGCCTACGTAAAATCCATCAGCACCTTGTGGCGCTGGGACTACATCGACAACAACCTGCCCGCAAACATCGTGCAGACGCAGGCAGTAGCCGATGCCGCCATAACTACCCCCAAGATGGCGCCCGGCGCCGTGACCAACGCTATTTTGGCGCCCGGCGCCGTGACCTTAAATAAATTGGCCTTTTCTGTCGGCATGCCCTATATGCCCTCTTATAGGCCTACGATTACAGACACCACCGTTCACGCTACTCCGTGGGTATGGCTGGTGATCGAAGCGTCGGATCAAGCCCGCAACATAACCATTACCACTGAAACACCTCCGTCCTCCGAGGGGGCGCCTATCAAAATTGTGGTGAGCAACAAGACCAATTTTGGCCTTTCGCTGACCCTTACTCAGCCCAACAACACCACAACTTATCTTATAAATATTCCATCTCAAACCATCCTGATCGTAGACGGAGTGTGGATGATAAGCTCGTATTCTTTCGTGACGTACGCCGGTAAAAACACGTACCCTTGATCGGTTATTGGAGCATATATGTAAAAATAGGGCCAAATGGCCCTATTTTCCTTTGTTATTTCGATGATCTCGGCCAGTACTTGGTGTATGCCCACAAGAGACCATACGCCACAAATACTGCGGCCATTGCGGCTACGATAACGTAACCCATCGTCTTACTGATAAGCGACAATGCGATCAGCACTATCGCGGCCCCGATCAGGGCAATCAAAGTCCACTTTTTCATCGTTTCTTTTTTTTATGGTTCTTATTGGTGGAGGTGTATTTGTATTCATCCGCCACGTCGGTTCCAAATTCCAACCTTCGCCTAAACTGAAAATCAAACAGCTCGTCGGCTCTACGGTGAAACTCCGCTTCTATGACTTTCCAGCCATAGTTGTATTCTTCCTCCTGCTGTTTCATTACCACCTGATTATATTGTAAGATACGCCTACTCCAATATAGGGGTACAGCCTCACATCCTGCTTGAGTACCGCGCCGTACCCTGCCTGCACTCCTATCCCCCACCGGGTTTTTCGAATCGGGCCTTGCACGACCTGCGTCTGTTGATTTACCTTCATCCAATCCAACTGCGGGTGGAGGTCTCCGATGGCCGGGCCGCTCACCTGCGCCGACCAATCCGGGCCTGAGTACGGTCGCGTCTCTACAGCTACCTGTAATTCAGTGCTATCCGGACCCACTTTTACGATCTTGGTTTCCGTCACTGTCACCGTATCGACCGGAGCAAACACCAGATTGGGGACCCGCACCGTTACCGAGTGGTAGGTGCTCGGCCCGGATTGAGGCTTTTCGTAGTACACTGTCACCACCTGCCGGTCGATGATAGGGTCCGCCGGCCATAACCACCGGCCCCCCACTACACCTACTGCCAGCCCGATCAGAAGGGACAGGGCAATTTTAAGAGCATTCATAGCTTTTTGGCTGGAAAATTCTCAGCGGTCGAATCTTTGACTACCTCCATTAATGCCTTCTCCACGGCTTTCTGAACCTCTTTATCGAGGTCCACGGGCAGGCGTATTCTTCCTACCAATACGCAGAGCAGCGCAAATGTCTCCAGCGTCAACATGATGGCCAAGATGGCCACTGCAAATTCCAATTCATTTCCCATGGTATAGTTGTTTTCGATTTGTTATGGCTTCTGCCAGTATTCTCGTGAATGCGTCGCCGCCGAATCGCATGACCTCAAGTCCCCTTGACATGGGGGTGCATATCAGAACAGCCCATCCGTCGGCCGCGGCCTGCGACATCTTTTCGTACTCCTTCCCCAACGCTACAGGGTTCGAGTGGCGCCCCCCTACGAAGTTACCCCCATTTAATTCTACTGCTATCTTTAACTCCAGACATGCGTAGTCGAACCGCCAGCGACGGGGTGGGTGGAACCGATACTCCGAAATCCACTCCAACCCGGTCGTCTGACGCAGTATTTGCAGGTATGCGTCCATCTACTCCTTCAAGGTTTGGGCGGCAAACATGTAGTAATGCCGCAGGGTGCTGGCAATCTGGGTCAGGTCGTTCGATGCGGCGCCATCCCAAACCCCCTCCTTGTCGTTCTTGTTGATGATCTCGATGATCTCGGCCAGCTCGTCGCGGGTCTCGCGTACATAACGCCGCCAGTCGCCCAGCGTTACCATGTCGGCCACCACGGAGGTTTCGATGAATCCCGACATGCTGTGCACCGGAACTCCGCCCATCTGAACGATCAACTCGGCGACATTGTCGGCTGCTTCGTTGAGCTTTTTATACACTTCGTCGAAAAAAGGGTGCCAGCTCTTGTAATGCTCTCCGTACAGCGTCCAATGACGCCCGCGGACATTCTGGGTAGTGACGGCAATCGTCGCCAGCAATCGGTCCAAAATCTCAAATTCCATAATCTATGTTTTTAAAATGGTTCTTCGTCTGCATCGTCATGGCGCGCCCAACGATTCTTGGATGTTTGTTGCTGAGCCACCTGATTGTCTTTCAGCCACGGCGCCCTACGCCCCTTGCCGATGAAAGCCGCCTCTCGGTGATTTCCTTTCCCCCAGTCTATTGCAATGAAGTACTCGTTTCCCCATTTGTCGGGTTCTTTCAGTTTCTGAATCTTGATGTTGATGGAGCTGCCTATGCCACCCCGACATCTAAACTCTTTGATGGCTTCGTCAGGGATCATGTCCAGTCGCACCTCGGCGATAATAACTTCATCTGCCATACGCAAATATAATCAAAATGCTTGAAATTGTTCCCGACGGGTCGTGTCGGCGTCCGCCGTGTACTCCACGGTCCCATGCGTGCTGTACACCCGGTCCCGACCGGCGTTGTCGGTTCTGACGATCCCTTCGAGCCGCCCGGAAGCATCCCGAACCTCACGCGATCCGTCGTTCCGGGTGCGGATGGTGTGGGTCACCTTTCCCTTCGAATCCTTGATGGTCCGCACGTCCTGCGCGTAGGCGCGCTTCACCCCGGTGAAGGCGATACACACCACTGAAATAAGGATGGCCAACAGCCACCATAGCACCCACGTAGGGCGCATTTCTCCTTGATTTTTCATTTTTCCGTCTTTTTTGTTTCTAATTCGGCAAGCAATGCCTCCGCCATATCCACTGCTCCTACTACAGTCTCATTCATGCACCATGACTTAGTAGCTACAATACGAGCCGCCATCGCCATGCCAGCATATATCCGCCGCCAGTGCTCCCGGTCAGCTGGTAAGGATTCCTTACAAGTTGGGTTATCAACTGTCAACTTTTCTTTGACAGTTGGTCTGTACTCTCCCCGCGCCAGCTTCTCGGCGTAGTCGTCGTCACGCATCATAAGGTCCTTTCTAGTTGTCTCGTCACGTATTAATTCTCCGTTTTCAGTATAAAACTCCACAGCTTCATACTCCCCCTCATTCAATAGGGCCATGATTCTGGTGTCAACTGATCCTCTTCGGTCATAACATATAACTCTTGCGGTTTTCCCCTCCCTCGTGCACACCGGCGCGCCTCCTATGGCGGCCGATAAATCGAAATTCTTCATAGCTATTCTGTTTTAAGTAATTCCGGGTTGTCGTGGATGTTGCCGATGATGTATTTACCCATTTCGCAGATGTAGTTTTGGCTTATCAAGCCACCATCATATGGCTCGCAAGCAAGGCCATTGCCCATAAACAGAAGTTGGCTATAACCACCTTTTTCATCGTTGTATCTTACAAGATGTCGGATAGGCTTGTTGTCGCTGCCGATGCACTCGATTATATCCCCTTCGTAAATCTCCTTGCCGTTCTTGTCTTTCAGCCCCGTGTACTGGCCGACCGTGGCGGGATCGACTTCATTTTCTTTTTTGTCAAACCAAAAAGCAGTAATATCTGTGTCTGGGTCCCAACTAAAATCGCAATCCTCTACAATAATAGCGGTATCATGAATGCTTACAAGACTACCATGTACCCACTCCCCGTTTTCGAGGCGTTTGCCTCGGAATTTAATTTCTCGCATTGCTATTCTTGTTTTAGGTTGTTCAGTCTGTCGATCTTGGCGGCGATAAGGGCACCAGCTTCGCAAAGCAATGTTATCGCCTCGCACTTTTGGGATGGTCGGACTCCGAATTCAATCAACATCTCTGCCCTTCCAATCATTTTACTCGTCGTAAATGCTATTTCTTCTACCTCTATTACCTCACTCCGTTTTTCCGCAATCAGTTCGATTCCTGTTTTCATGGGATTCTAATTCTTTTTTGAGTTCTTCGATTGATTTTCTGACCCGTTCGTGCATCTCCACGGCGCGATACCCAAGCCAAATAGTGACAATTCCGAGGATTGAAAGCAACACCCACGCTATAATTTCAGTCTTCATTTCCTCTTCCGTTTTAGCTCCGAAACGCGGCGGAGTACGTAATTGCGTTTTTCATCCTCGTAGTGTATAATCACTATCAGCGCCTCATAAAGGGAGGAGTAGGTATGATATGCCGGGGAAGGTGTATTTTTCCTTGCCTCCTTCCTCAGTCGGCGCAGTAGTTTGGTTTTCATGCCTCATAGGGGTTTGTGGGTAAATCGTGAACGCTGACGGCCAGCCCGGCCAGAATCAGGCCGCGGTAGTCGAGGTGCAGGCGGTGGAGTAAATCATACAATTTGTAAGGATGTGATATAGCGCATACCTCCGAGCTGCTGAGGGAAGAAGTTCGTATAAATGTTTTCCAGTCGTGGTCCCATAAAAACCAGTCTTTCCATTCGCAGGAATACATTCGTTTGTCTTCCTGTTCGAATACCCATCGAGCACTTTCCTGCCCCTCGACTATATTCGCCAGCTCAGAGATCGGGATAAACGGTTTTCCGTCGTTGTAATCCCGCTCGGTGATCTTCACAAACAGATCGGACATCGGACGAGGGATCGGGGATGCCATAACCAACTCTTCCGAATACTTCTCACCGGAAATCATTTCAACTTTTTCTTCCCCATTCCAGTCGCAACACGCTGCACTCTGCCACTCCCATACGGTGGTCATTCCGCGCTTTCTGTTTAATAATTTAAGCCCATACGGCAGATACCCCGCGATGTCGGTTAGTGTAAGTTCTCGTTTCATACGTCTATGGTTATTTGCTCTGATTTTTTGTTAATGGTTAACTCTGTTATATCAAAATCAAGTATATATTCTACGCCATCTTCAAGGATGCACACACTAATGTCGCACGCCTCGCAGTCATTATCTACCGCCTATTCGTAAAGTTCTTTCGGTGTCATATCTCTGTCTTATTCGTGAATCTCCCGCCAGCCGAGGATGTTTTCGTGGTCAATGTGGACACTTGTCCTATCAATACACCACTTATTTTTGCCACTCCATAAATCACCCAATCGAAATGCTATTGCCATCATGATTTTATTAAAAGCCTTGTATTTCACCTCTACAACCTTAATATATTCCGGCAATTCCTCTTTCGGGTCGTGCCAGCGCGTCAGCTCCTCATACTGGGCTTTTGCCCCGGCGATATAGGCGTCTATCATCGCCTGTCTGTTGTATGGATGCACGAGACCTGCTCCCAGCGAATCAATCCATTCTTTCGCTCTTTCCTCAATCGTTTTCATTCTCGTTCAGTTTTTGGATGAAATTCTTTCGGTGGTATTCGTAATCCGGTTCGAACTCTCCGTCCTCGCCGTTCTCGAACCACATATCGTCGAATGCACTGATCGCTTTCTTCTGCATCCGCTCCTCGGCCTCCTGCTCGGCGATGTCGGCCGAGTGGGTCATTGCGGTCCGAATCTGCCATTTCGCGTGGTCCGCCAACTCTGCCGTGAGATTATTGATACACCTGTCGATAAATTCTTTTGCTTTTTCGCTTTTCATGGTTGGTTATATGTATGTTTACAAATCGCAAAATATCCCACACTCATAAGATTTGATCTTTCCCCCACGCGCTTCTGGATCAAGTTCATCTAAAAATATTCGCCGTCCTTTCACGCGAACCAGCCGGCAACCTATTTCTCGGCTCTGTTTTGCCCGACTGGCAAATACATCTGGGTGGGTCTTTCGAACCAAATTCCAATAGGTGGGACTGGTAGACTTCACACACCCTACGCAGTTTGCATTTGGGTACCCAAGACTATAAATCCTCGGCAATCTAATCCCATCATCATGGAGTATTTGAAAGCAATCCAGCTTGGTAATTCCCGCGTCTATCAAAACCGGTATAACATTGGATCGTTCATACTTGATGAAACGATCATGGCGATTTTCTTCATCCTTAGTGAACCCAAGAACATGATAGTCTATTTCGTGGGTTCGTTCAAAATGATACCTTGCCTCTTTTTTCAACATCAGAGTGCAGGGGGCGCCCTTTACTCCTGACATATATTTCTTTCGATTAAAAACTTCACAGATAGATGCAGATGGAAATTGCGGATTTATGGCTTCGATGATTGGTTGTTTGATCCAATTTTGAACATCTCTTTTAAATCTCACATTATCAATATCTTCATCTATGATCGGGTTATTCACAACCAATACCCGATTGTCTTTCCCGTATTTCTCTATGGTAAGCTTTGCCGCCACTGCACTCGCGGCCCCACAGCTGAACCATACAACTATTTCCTTCCCTTGCATATTATTTGTGTTTCACTTTCCGATTCGGAATGCAGGAAATCCAGCCCCAGAACGGTATTCGCCGCCTCAAGTAGTCCGGATCATCCTCGTGGTTGTATGCCTCTGTCTCGAAGCAGGTGTAGTAGTACGCGCCCGGATAAGGCGGGATAATCACTTCGATCAGCCACGAAATGCCATAGCAAATCCAGCCGGCGAAGAGAATACCGACCACTGTCAGAACCCATCCCCACCATGCAAACGAGTAGTTTATGGCGACGGGTAGGAGGATTGCCGCAAACAGCATAGCCAGTTCGATCTGCTGGGCGCAGTGGATTCGTTCGTGGCGGCGCGTTTTCTCAGTCAGATGCCGGTACTTGGGCTTCCGAGTGAATGCGAACGCAAGCCATGTTACCCAGCTGAATCCCTTGAATGGGATCAATTTGTTGTGAATTTCGATAGGCAGTTTCATGTGTCCAATCCGTATCCGTTAGTTATCACCCAGTCAATTGTTTCGATGATATTGCCCAAAAGCGATACCTCGCCACAACTCCATATAATCCCATGTTCGGCCTCATAGCCGACCCTCGGAAAGCCTTTGCTTCTGAATCTTATGACCAACAGGCTCCATCCCTTTACATCGTCCCATATGGCTTTTGGCAATACTTCCAGCAGGTCGGCGACCGTGAAGGCGGCGACATAGTAATTCGGGTACTTATTGTGCAGAACGCGCCTTGTTTCCTTATCTGTGTTCCATATCTTCAATCGGGCGCAATCTTCGTCCATTTCCCATACCATGCTCGCCTTCTCCGCGGGCACTCCCAGTTCGATCAGCCGCTTCGACTGCTCGATGCTCGTTACTTGGTTTTTCATTTTTACTCTCTAAATTTCGTTTAAAAATATTCAGGTGATACCATGTACCACTTTGGTGGTTTCATTCGATTCTACCCGCCTAAGAATCGCAAACAGGGGCATCTTTGCTTTTGTCTCTCCTTTGGCTTTCCCAAAGCTCAAGTATTTTTGCCTTAGTTTCGTCGCTGAGCCGGTTTATTACAGAACCATGAAGACCCGCCACGTGTACCTCCCTATTTGCACATGCTTCGCATCTCTCTTCGAAGTATTCTGCGAACCACTGGTATATGATCTGACCGTCTATGCGCCCGAACAGCTGCCCGTAGAATCCTCGCTTTGCACGGGACATTACAAGATTCACATCGGCGCTGTTCAGTGCCCAGAAGTCATCCAATATCATCTGGCAGGTCTCGTGTATCTGAGCGCCGTCCATTTTTGCCGATACGTTGAGAAACTTTTGAAGATTTGAAATCCATGCCGCGAGCATTAGAATGACCGAATTTTCACCATACGCTTTTCGCAGGGCCGATAACGAATGTCCTCCAGAGCTGGCGCAAGCAAGCGGGGTTAGGCACTTACGGAACAATTTCATGCACTCGGCTGGCGTTAACAGCGTTTTGCAAAGCTCGGTCGAGTTGGTCTCGTTCGTCATCGGTAAGTCCATCCTTACCGCGGGAATTGTCTTTTGATCGTTCATACACTCGGTTTGTTTTTTGTGAAATCGCGTATTCGAATATCCGTTTCCAGTCTATCGTCTTGCATCGGCTCTTTTTCTTGTGCAACCATCCGGCCTCCGTGGCCCAAAACTCCTTGCATGCCTTTTCAAGCGTCAGTTTGATATTCACGCCGGGATTGAACCGTTGTCGTTCTGCCATCCACTCCCTGTTGCCAACCCATCTCTTCCATGCGTCCCGGCAATCTTGCAGGTAGACCTCGAAGCTGTCTCGCCACGTCACCTCCTTCGGGGTTTCCGGCTTCTCTCTCGCGCGCACGCGCTTTGAGTTTTTACCAGCATCTTCTGAAATATCTATTATCTCGGCATCTTCGAGTACGTCAGTACGAGAAGTACTCTCTATGTCTTTCTTCTCTATAATATCTCTTATCTGTTGTTGCTCGCTGTGTTGCTTCTTTGTTGCTCGCTGTGTTGCTCGCTGTGTTGCTTCTTTGTTCTCCTCTTTGTTATCGTAAAAATTTAAACCGACGTAA
>OKSH01000622.1_pt1 | contig 36827 bp, 36 predicted proteins | sample 1601231 | NCBI WGS metagenome assembly OKSH01 (sample SAMEA3541596, study PRJEB24748) | human gut metagenome | biome: human gut; feature: human-associated habitat; material: faeces | place: China | collected 2012
CCAAAGAACGAGTGACCTACAAAATGATAAAGGAGTACATAGAAGCTAAATACGGTTTCAAAGTACATACCGCATATATCGCAGAGGTAAAGAGAGATTTAGGCCTGCCAATGTACGATGCTCCTAATGCGGTAGAAGAATTGAAACAGCCGAGGAAGCATCCGACGGCGGAGAAAGTGGAAGCAATAAAGGATGCGTTGAAGCATTTTGAAATAATCTAAATATAAATATCTGATACCATTTTATAGCCGTTTGTTCAGGTTTTGAGTAGGCGGCTATTTGGCTATCTGGATTTTTAGAACTATCGAAAAAGAAGAAAAGATTGTATAATATATGTGGAGCAAGTGAAAATGTGTAAAAAAGCTATCTTTATATTATAGAGGAGAATGTAGAGTAAATATGGGATTTTCAAAAAATGATTTTGAAAAAGTAGATTTGCGGATTAAAAAAATAACAGAACAGACTGTTGAGCAAATAGAAATAGATTCAGAATTACCTCCAACAATAGAGCAATTAGAAGATAATAATAGAACCTACTCTATCATGGCAGCCATACTATTTATTGATATTCGTAAGTCAACATACTTAACGGAAAATAGCCAAGCAAAAAGTATGGTTAAAATATATCGCTCATTTATGAGAATGGCAGTTGATTGTGTTAGAAAAAATGGAGGAGTTACAAGACAATTTCTGGGTGACAGAATTATGGGTGTATTTATTGACTCTGCTGATGAAAACGGGAATATCGTGGACAGTGCAGCAGATAAAGCAATTAATGCGGCAAGAAGTTTACAGACTGTGATTGATTATAGCTTGAATAAATATTTGAAAACTAATGTTAATGGGAAAGTTATTGAATGTGGTATTGGAATTGATTATGGAAAGGTTCTTGTAACTCAGGTTGGTATGTATGGTCTGGAAAGTGATGAAAATAGAGAGAACGAAGTAGATTGTGTATGGGTTGGTAATACAACAAATTATGCAAGCAAATATTCAGACATAGCATCTGGCGGAGAAATATTTATTTCAGATAATGTTTTCAAGCAAATGTCAGATGAGTATAGGGAAGTTTTTGTAAAATCAGCAAAATATAAAGGAACAAAGTTATTCCAAGGCTATGTGACAAAGGATTACTATTTGGAGTTCTCAGAGGATTTAGGAAAACCAATCAAAATAGATGAAGATACAACAGTAGAGTCGGATACATTTGCAGGATTGGCAGATGGCATTAGAGAAATCGAGAGATTGCAAGACAAACTTATACAAAGAGAAAAGCAGCTTACTGTCTTAGAGGATAAACTGAAAAAAGAAAATCAGGATTACAGAGATAAATATAATAATGAAAATACAGCAAAATTAAGGGCTTTTGATGAAAGAGATTTTGCGGAAAAAGAATTGCAAGAAATACGAAAAGATTATTATATAGATATTAAGAATATTCTTTCAAAAGTACATTACCATGAATATGAGTACATGGATAAAATGGGTAAAAAAGATTTGATTTCAATGATAGAAAAGGAATATGAATTGGGGGCACTAATAGGAAAAAACTCAACAGAAGTGTCATTAGAATTAAGTTGTTATTTGATAGGAATTTATGATTACTTTCAAGAATATTCCAAAGCATTCGATGTGATGCTTGTCATGGCGGAATTGTCAGACTATTGGGTAGACCTAGAAAGTGCAACATTAAATTGGGCAAATAAAGAAAATGTCTTGTATAAACTTTATAATGAAATAGAAAGAGCACTGGTTAATTACAGGGTAAAGTATGAAAGAAGAAAAGATTTTGAAGGCTATTTACAAACAATAAAGGAAATAAGGGGGTATTGACATGGAAAACGATAATAATCAAACGCAAGAAAATAGAGCGTTTAAAAAAGAAGATGCTTATGAAACACTGGGTATCATAAATACATGGATAGGAAATATGGATACCAAGGTTTCATTTGCATTAGCATTAGCAGGAGTTTTAATAGGTGTTATATTTGAAAAGGGCATGCCCAGTGCATTTGAAAGAATAACAGAGGTATCAAAACTGGCAGAACTATCTGGCGGAGAAATTATAGCAGCCATTCTGGTTGCACTGCTATATTTATCAAGCTTTATTTCTATTTTGTGTTTTATGTTATCTATTATTGCAAGAGTGAAAAATCTTAATAATGCATCATCTATTTTTTTCTTTGGCTCTATTGGAAATATGACATTGGAGAATTATAAGAGTGCCGTAAAAGATATGGATGAAAAAGAAATGATAGATGATTTAGAAGAACAGATACATACAAATTCGAAAATATGTAGTCTAAAAGCAAAATGGTATAACAAGGGAATAAAATTTTTATTAGCAACAGTTATTCTGTGGTTTGTGTGTATGATATTTCAGTTGATATAGGGGGGAACAAATGGAATCAAAAAAATCCACAACATATGTATATAAGATTGAAGATAGCGCAGAGAGAATGGATGATATTTTAGATGCTAATGACAATGATTATGAGGACAATAAGAGTAATATTCCGACACGGGATAAATTAACATATAAAAATGGTTATTATGTTGATGTGACGGCATTGTTTATTGATATTGTAGATTCATCCAAACTAACAGATGGACATAAAAGACCTACGTTAGCAAAAATGTATAGATGTTTTTTATCCGAATGTGTTGCGATAATGAATTCTTATGAGATTTGTAAGGAAATTAATATTAATGGAGATTGTGTTTGGGGAGTATTTGAGACACCTAACATAGATGATGTTGATGCAGTAATAGATGTTGCAGCAAAACTTTGTAGTATGATTAATGTATTAAATTACAAGTTGAGTAAAAAGAAATATGAAAAAATAGATGTGGGGATTGGAATTGATGATGGAGTTGCTTTAATGGTTAAAGCAGGATATTCTGGAAGTGGTTTGAATGATGTTATTTGGATGGGAGATGTAGTGAATTCAGCCTGCCATTTAGCAAATAAGGCAGGCAGAGATTTTAGAGAACCAATATTGATTACAAGCAAAGTCTACAATAATGTTTTAGAAGCTACGCAGAAATTGCTCACTAAATGTACAGTAGATGGAACAACTTACTATGAGGGGAATATTATTTGGAATCCGATAGAAAACTGGTATAAAGAAAATTGTAGATAAAATCTTTGTAATATTTAATTTGATACATTTTAAATAGTTTTGCAGTAGATAAAGGCTATTCTTGGCTTGTTAGATTAAGAAACATATGAGGAATCGGTTTTGCAGAATACAGTTCTTGCTAAGATAAAAAGAATGGTAATAATAATCAATAAATGAAAGGCAGGTTTTGATAAGATGAATGCATCTTTTTATAACGAAATCAAAGAAATTTTAATTTCGGCGAGAAACAAAGTCTACCAAACTGCCAATTTTGCAATGGTTGAAGCTTACTGGAATATAGGAAAATCAATCATTGAAGAACAGGGTGGTAATGAAAAGGCGGAGTATGGGACGGGTTTATTGAAAGAATTATCAAAGCAAATGACTCAAGATTTTGGGAAAGGATTTACCGTTGCAAACTTGAAAAATATGCGGCAGTTTTATTTAACGTTTCCAAATGGCTACGCACTGCGTAGCGAATTGAGTTGGACGCATTATCGGCTTTTGATGCGAGTGGAGAATGAAAATGCACGAGAATTTTATATGCAGGAAGCTGTAAAATCTCAATGGAGTACCAGACAACTTGAGCGTCAGATAAATTCTTTCTTCTATGAAAGGTTATTATCCAGTAAAAATAAAGAGCAAGTTGCAGCGGAAATTCAGACACTGGAGCCGGCGAAAAAACCAGAAGATGTTATCCGTGACCCATATGTGTTGGAATTTCTCGGGTTGCCACCTAATGATGATTTTTATGAAAGTGATTTGGAACAAGCGTTAATTACACATTTGCAAAAATTCCTTTTGGAACTTGGCAGAGGCTTTTCATTTGTTGCAAGACAGAAAAGAATAACGTTCGATGGACGTCATTTTAGAATTGATCTTGTATTTTATAATTACATCTTAAAATGTTTCGTTTTGATTGATTTAAAGGTTGGGGACTTAACACATCAGGATTTAGGGCAGATGCAGATGTATGTTCATTATTATGAACGAGAGCTTATGAATGAGGGAGATAATCCACCGATTGGTATTGTGTTATGTGCGGACAAAAGTGAATCTGTGGTCAAATATACGTTGCCAGAAAATGAAACACAAATTTTTGCTTCGAAATATAAATTATATTTGCCAAGTGAAGAAGAATTATTGAGGGAGTTAAATCAGGAATATCAAGCTTTGGAAGCTGGTATGATAGGGGAAGAGAATATTGACGGTGAGAAAGAAGAGTAGATTTTACATCAAGGTGATGCAAAATTAATGGTATTTATATTTTGTGGGAAACGGGTTGAATGAGCGGTATTAGTACTGTATAGATATTGCCAATATTTTCGTGATTATGTGGGGATATGATTTGAATTTGTACTCACGTGGAGACGGTCTGTCTCCTCTCTAATAAATGCCTAGTTTAAGCGGGGTTGAGGGGTATATCTGCTAGAACATATTATGAAAATAAGCCTATAAAATATGTGCATGAAATGAAAAATAGAATACGGGTGTAGTGAAAATCAACCTTTTGGCGTAGTTCGTATAGAGTACGCTGAAAGGTTATTTTATGGGATTTTGTACGCGGAGAAGTAATAGACTGTACGCCGAAAGTTATGTAGGTTTAGATTGATTTTCGGCGTCTTGGCGCTTATAATAAAAATTAGGATAAAATGTCGCATTTTATAACTTTATTGAGGTAAGAAAATATGGAGTTTATGACTATTAAAGAAGCAGCAGAAAAGTGGAACCTATCAGTTAGAAGAGTGCAGACAATCTGCAATGAAGGAATGATAGAAGGGGCTATGAAGTTTGGTAATACTTGGGCCATTCCAAAGAATGCTGTAAAACCAGCGGATAAAAGAATTAAGTCCGGGAAGTATATCAAGTCCTGATTTTGGGACAACAGATATGGGAGAATGGATTAGAAAGGAAGAGTATGCCTATGTTACCGGAAGAAAAAGCTCGTGTAAAAATTGATAAGCAATTAAGAAATGCCGGCTGGGATATAGTGGCTCGAAATGAATATCTGCCTAATAGTATTGATGGAACTGCTATAAGAATTCAATTTAAGATAAGTGGCTTAAGTAAAATTAAAGATATATTAACAGAAATAAACGAAGAAGGAAAGCATGATAGAAATGATGGGTTCAAAACTGCATCAAAAGCATCTCAGTTTGATTTTTTAGATTAAGGCGACTTACTTATAGCTTAAAAAGTTTTTCTTGTTCAGGGCGGAAAAATATTTTTATTAAAGGAGATAAATTATGCCTAAATACACAGATGAAGATATTAGAAATATGAGTAAAATAACATGTAAGATAGCGGCAGATTACCTAGGCATATCCCCTATGGCGGTTAGTATCGGCATGAGAAATGATCTTTTACCGATCGGTTTTGCAATTCACAATGAAGAAAGAGATAGAACATATTCTGAGAGTTGGTCCTATCACATAATTGGTGAGAGATTGATTGCATATAAGTATGGGAAAACATCAGAAGTACAAGTTCAAAATATAGAAAAGAGTCTAAATACTATAATAGAACAGTTTGAAGAAATGAAAAAAGATTTGGTTTTTCTATTAAGCGAAAACGAGGATCAGCAGAATTAGAGCTTTATGAATATGCGTTTTCGCTGGGGAAATACAAAGATGTTGACAAAAAATATGCAGGAAAGGAGCTGCCAGGATGGAGAATGAAAAAGGAATAGTTAAATTGACTCGTAAGCAGCTCTATGATGAAATATGGGCTCTTTCAGTTGCAGGGGTAGCCAGAAAATATAACTTGAATTATGGTAAACTGATAGCAACTTGTAAAGTAGAAAATATATCTTTTCCTTCTTCTGGTTATTGGACTAAGAAGAATATGGGAAAAGATGTATCGAATGAGATTGTAGAATTTTCTGGATTGGAAGATACAGAAATTTCATTGATAACGAAAGACGCGGTTGTTAAGCGTATTCGGAAAGCTAAGGCAGAAGTAGTAGAGAAAGTGCATACTGACGTAACAGAAGAATTGGACGTAGTAACCGAGGAGGATTTACCGCAGAAAAAAACGGACAACATACCTGAGTGGCCGGATGGAATTCTTGATTATTTGGATGAGACGGAAAGAAATAAAGTATTAGAATATGCATGCAATCTGCAGATAAGTCAAAGTACACGATTGCATAAAATGTTGGTCCAATACAAGAAGGATATTGCAGATTATAAGTCAAAGCTGAAAGAAGTACAGAGTAGACCATACTATAATTCAAGACATAACAAACCAGAAAACGAGCCGGAATTCTTTAAGGAAATGTCTGATGAGTGTATGTCACGTGCAATTGCAATATTAGATACCGTATTCAAAACAATTGAATCTTTAGGTGGAAGTATTAATAGTGATTTGTCTGTAAAAATTAGAGGAGATATTGTTAGATTTTGTATGGTTGAGAGTCAAGACCAAGTGAAGCATGAAATGACTAAGCAAGAGGCACAGGCGCTCGTAAAATATAATGATGATATCAAAAATCATAGATGGGCTTCAAAACCGCAAATTAGAAAGTATGACAAGGTATATAATGGTAAACTTCGTATTGTGTTTGGGGCGCGAAGCTACATAAGAGATAACGATTCTGAAAAATTAGAAGATAGACTGGGTGATATTTTGGTTACCCTGTATGAGAAGGCAGAAGAGAATAGAATTGTACGAGAAGCACGTGAAGAGGCAGAACGTAAGAGAGTTGAAGAAGAGAGACGCAGAGAAGAAAATAGACAAAGAAAAGAACAAGAAATTCGTCTTGTAAAAGAACTTGTAAACAAAGCTGAAGACTATAGAATTGCAAAGGAAATAAGAGAATATATTCAGGCTATGATAGATAGTGGAAATGAAGATATTACTCCAGAATGGATTGAATGGGCTCTGAAGAAAGCTGACTGGTATGATCCGTCTATAGCGACTGAGGATGAATATCTGGGAAAACGTCAGCATGAAAAAAGTGCTGAAGAAAAGGAAAAATTTTTACAAGACAGTATCAGAAAGAGCTGGTATTGGTAAAAATGAATGGAGGCAATTTGATGGATAAAGATCCCTTTAAAGAGTATATAAAACAATCAGAACCGAATAAAAGAGACAAAGGTTATGCCTGGCATACAGCTATCGGACTTCAAGCAGTGGATGGATTAAAGACTTCGAAGTATTTGATTGATACTGCAATAAAGAATATTGAAGGTGATATTTCGATTGATGAAGCGCAAGAACTTCTCAACACGTATTATGAAGAAAATCCAAAAGCAGATATAGAAGACCGTACGGAAGAGGCCGACAAAGTTGCCGTTAGAATAGCAAAAATTTTGTCGGAGAAAGCATTTAGTTTTACTCCGAATGAGTATATCTCTATTCATAAAAAGTTATTTACAGGGATTTATGGACATGCCGGAAAACTTAGAGATTATAATATCACAAAAAAAGAGTGGGTGCTGAATGGAGCAACGATTCTTTATGGAAGTGCATCAGAACTTCGTGCAACCCTGGACTATGATTTTGCAGAGGAAAAGAAGTTTAGTTATAAAAACTTGAGCATGGAAGAAATTATTCACCACCTGGCGTTTTTTGTATCAAGATTATGGCAGATACATGTATTCGGAGAAGGAAATACACGAACTACGGCAGTATTTTTTATTAAATATCTTAGAACACTTGGATTTGATGCAACTAACGACATTTTTGCGGAGAATGCATGGTATTTTAGAAATGCACTTGTTAGGGCCAATTATAACGATTTGAAAAATGGTGTTCATGAAACAACCGAGTATTTGGAATTGTTCTTAAGAAATTTATTGTTGGATGAGAAGAATGAACTTCATAATCGTACGATGCACATTAGTGGAAGGTTTGCAGAAGTGGACATTGAGAGTGGAGAAGTGGACATTGAAAGCACAAAAGTGGACATTCGAAATAAATTACTTTCTTTCTCAGATACGATTTCAGAAAAAACAATAAATCATACAGTAGAAATATTTTCAAAATGTGGAAAAGAAAATTGTTTCGGAAGAACGATAGTTGAAGAAATTACTGGATTAAAGCCATCAGGAGCTTCCAAGTTAATAAAACTGTTGGTTGATAGTGAGGTAATCGTACCTGTAACAGGACATGGAAAAGGAAAATATCGGTTTCAATAAAAGTGAACATTGAAAGGGTGTAAAAACTCAGTAAGACAGATGAAGAACTTTTGTTTTTAGAAACGGCAATACGAAAGAGTATTGCAATGTTTGGAGCAATGCATGAAGAGTATTATCAGATGTTTTATTTACTCTCAGATCATAGGGGAATAGAAAAATGGTAGGTGTATTCCCTTTTAAGTTTGAGGATATAAACTATGCCGTGGCAAGTCGTGAAGATAAGGAAACGATGTTCCTTGAGTACTTGGAGCTTCTTAATTCCCTTGACAGCGGTGCGACTACGAAAATCACTATCAACAACCGTCGCTGGAACAAAGCTGATTTTGAACAGACTATTTTAATCCCAATGGCTGATGACGATCTGGATAAGTATCGCAAGATTGGCATGAAGATTAGAAACGAGGCGAGCGTTGTCAGCAGTGATATTTTCTATCTGGGCAAGTGCATCTTTTTCCAGTTGGCAAGTTCACTTTTTCCGATGCCGGCGATTCGGCAAAGAAAAACGTGACGGTCTTCCTCAAGCATGGTATATAATTCTTCCAGTTCTTTATCTCTTCCAATAAAATGACGGTATGGTTTCGGAATCTCACTATCCATAATATAATCCAGCACAATGGGGGATAAAGCCCCTCCGGCGAGTAGACAGAAGCACCGGATGACCACCGTGAGCCAGTTTTTGCTCCAGCGTTAGCTTCATGAGTTCTAAAAATAAATATTAGAAATAAAATATCGGCTCTTAATGGAGTTGGTGCTTTTTCTATGCTCGGAGAAATCCGGGCTTTTATTATGCAATTTTTTAAGGAGATAGACGCCAATGGCAAACAGAATCAAAGGTATCACTGTCGAAATTGGCGGTGATACTACCGAACAGCTGCAGAACGGTGAAATTTCACAAGAGCAGTATGATGCTCTTCAGCGTGAGATTGCTGAGACAGAAGTCTTCAATAATAGCAGATGCCATACGATCAATCGGTACTCTGTGCAGGATTGTGTGGTGTGGGAAGTATTCCTCTAAGCGGAGGAAAAGGTAGTGTTTGATTTATTTGATATTTCTGAAAGAGGTTGAGATAAAATATTGGTTTAATAGTTTCATTCGTTTTAAGAAAAAATGAGGAATCTTTTAATCATTTTAAGTGCATAACCCGTTATTATATATATACAGATATTCAATGGAAAGGAGTCGGATGCGTGTTGAGTGATGACAAATTAGTGGAACAGATTTTACTTGGAAATGAAAATGCAGCAGAAGAATTGATAAAACGCTATTATACATCTATTTTACGTTACTGTAGGTGGCATTGCTCTAATCTGGAAAAAGCAGAAGACCTGACTCAGGAAACATTTTTGAAGTTGTTTAAGAATTTATCCGGATATAAAGGGAAAAAGAAATTTAAGGCTTATCTATACACGATTGCAAATCATTTATGTGTTGATGAAAGCAGGAAGGTTGAGTTTTCTCCATTAGAAGATGAAGAAAATATAGTGCATGAGTATAACGACATAGTTCGGCTAGAGGATAGGGCAGAGATAAGCTATTTTTTGAATTTTTTATCATCAGAACAAAGGGAAGCAGTCATTCTACGCTTTGGAGAACAACTTAGTTTTGGAGAGATTGCAAAAGTGATGGGATGCAATATGCGAACAGCACAAAGCAGGGTTCGTAATGCTTTAAAAATTATGAGAAAGGAGCAGGAAAATGAAAGATAAAAATTTGAAGGGCTATTTACAGCAATCTTTAGGAGAGGAAGTACAGCCTAAAAGATTAGAGGAAACGATTAAGCTTTGCACTGAAATTGTACGAGAACAGGAAGTGACTAGGGCAGAACCGAGGACAGGTTTCTTTCACTATCTTTCAGATGTATTTCGCTTTGAAGGTATTCCAATATTTGGTTTGCAGGCAGTAACGTTATTTATAGTTTGTTTAACAATTGCCAGCATTGCAGACGTGCCAAAGAATATACCAATTTTTATGCCGCTGTTTGTATTGGCTATCATACCAGCAATTTTTAAAAGCCAGTATTATGGAATGAGCGAGATTGAAGCGGTAACAAGAGCTTCTGGTGCCCAAATCACGTTAGCAAAGCTGGTTTTGGCTGGGGCAGCTAATTTGGTGTGTATAACAATTCTTTTGTGTATGGAAGTTTATTTGCAAAATTCTTATAAAGAGATTGGACAGATGGTCCTATACTGCCTGGTTCCGTACTTAGTGTGTATGGTTGCGTTGCTACGTTTGATCCGTTTGCAAAAGAAACAGAGTTTACGGATATGTGCGATTGTAATGCTGGGTTCCTGCATTTGTTGGGGTATGTCAGCAAGAATATTGCCATGGTTATATGAAACATCAGCAGTGGGGGTGTGGATTGTTACATTTTTGATTTTTGCTATGTTCTTTATAAATGAAATTCATTATATTGCAGAGATGAGAAAGGAAGGAAAAATGTATGGAATTGTCGCTTGATCGTTTAACAAAACAGTATGGCAGGAAAATAGCGGTAGATTGTGTTAGTGCAACCTTAAAGCCGGGAGTATATGGTCTTTTGGGGGCTAACGGTGCAGGTAAAACAACATTGATGCGTATGCTATGTGCTGTTTTGGAGTCAACCTCAGGGGAGGTATTGCTGGATGGAAAAGAAGTAACTTCGATGGGGGCAGATTACCGGAATGTGTTGGGTTATTTACCACAGGATTTTGGATATTATCCAAATTATACTGCGGTGGAGTTCTTAATGTATATTGCAGCACTGAAAGGAATACCGAAGAAGGTTGCAAAAAAACGTGTGACTGAATTGTTGGAAGTAGTTGATTTAAGCCATGTGGCAAACAAAAAAGTAAAAACTTTTTCCGGTGGTATGAAACAAAGAGTAGGAATTGCACAGGCGTTACTTAATAATCCGAAAATTTTGATTTTGGATGAGCCGACTGCAGGACTTGATCCGAAAGAGCGTGTCCGTTTTCGTAATCTGCTCTCAGAGTATGCAGGTGATAAAATTGTGATTCTTTCCACACATATTGTATCGGATATAGAAGCAATAGCAGATGAAGTGCTATTGATGAAAAAAGGAAAATTTATATTGCAGGGTACGGTTCCAGAGTTGATTCACAAGGCAAATGGTAAGGTTTGGGAACTTTCTGTTTCTCCACAAGAAGCTAGACAATGGCAGACAAAAACAACGGTTGCTAATTTACGGCATGAAGGAAAAGAAATTATATTGCGTATTATTTCAGACAATATGCCTAGTGAGCGAGCGGTTCCTTGTGAAGCTACATTGGAAGATCTTTATTTATTTTATTTTCCTACAGAGGAAGGAGTGAAATAGAATGGAGCTATTTTGGTTAGAGCATAAAAAGTTATGGCGAAAGAAAATTGTTAAAATATGTGTGTTGTTGTGTTTTGTTTATTATGTAATTTTTGGAAGCATACTTTCGTTTCAATGGTTCGGTTTTGGCAGCTCAGATGACTATACAAGTGCTTTTGGCAATAATTTTGATGGATATACAGTAATAAAGGATAGTCAGGAATATGCACTTTCATTTGGTGGAGAATTGACGGATGAAACCTTGCAGCAAATAGTAAGTGATTATCAGCAAATGGAAGCTGACGGTATGGAGGAAGAATTGGAAAAGACAGACTGGCAGATAGTTAATAGTTGGCTCGGAACATTGTATCCGGAGCTTCGAGATACCAGTAATTATAAAACGATGATAAGCTATGTTGATCCGGATAAGTTAACAGGCTTCTATGAAAGAAGACAGCAGGTGCTTGATGAGTTTTTGGAGGTCAGTGGTCAGGTAGGAGCTGAAAAAGAGTTTTTACATCAGATAGAGAGAAAGGTAGAAAAACCATTTCATTATGAGTGGGTAGAAGGATGGTCAACGCTTCTTGGTAGTACGGTTGCGGATCTGGGAGTTGTGATGGCTTTGTTTCTCGGTATTGTTTTATCCTCTTTATTTGCTGGCGAATGGCATGATAATACAAGTGCATTAGTATTGACGACTCGAAATGGTTGGGGCAAAATCGCTCTTGCCAAAATTTTTACTGGTTTAGCGTTTACAGTGGAGTTATTTGCATTACTTGCTGTTTCAAATGTTATATCACAGTTGTTTTTTATGGGAACTGCCGGATGGGATATGCCGATTCAGAATATCAAGCTGATTGCTGTTGCACCTATGAATATGCTGCAGGCAGAAATTTATGAATATGTTTTTGTATTGCTTGGAGCAATAGGTTTTGCTGGAATTGTTATGTTTATATCAGCGGCTGTAAAAAATAATGTACTTACCTTACTGCTTAGTCTGGCTGTTGTATATGGACCAATGATGATTGCAGAATATCTTCCTTATGGAATGCAAAAAGCATTAGATTTAATACCAATGGTAGGAAGTTCAACAGATATTTTCAGAACTAATACTTTTCGTATTTGGGGGAAGCTTATCTGGTCACCATATCTACTTATTACAATTCCTGTCTTGATTGGTATTCTATGTATGCCATTCGCTATAAAGAGCTGGTCAAGAAGGATGAAGGCATAAATAACAATATGGAAAAGAAAAGAGATAAAAAAATAAGTTGCGAGGGAAATGGTTGAGAGGAATTATCATACATTTCAGGTATGATACAGAGGAGAGTGCATATGTGGATTTTATATGCAATAGGATCGGCTTTTTTTGCGGGAATTACAGCAATTCTTGCAAAATGTGGTTTCATTTGAAACTGCTGTTTGCAAAAAATATGAGAAAAGCCGAAAGGGCACTTGCTTCCAGAATTTCTGGAAGCAAGTGCCCTTTTCTGACTTATTTATTGCTGTGCTACAGTTCCAAGTCTTTTACGAACCATTGGTCCAATGATCATTGCAATGACCATCTTGCACAGATCGGCAGGAATGAAAGGAATGACACAGACTGCAAGTGCTGCGCCTACTGTATATCCGGACTGGAAACAGAACCATGCTGTTCCAAATGCGTAACAGATTGCTGTTCCGACGATCATTCCGAGGATCTGGATTCCACGGTTAGTGAATTTGTCAATGACAATACCTGCGATGATTGCCATTGGAATAAATCCGATGATGTATCCGCCGGTCGGACCTGCCAGTTTAGCCAGTCCGCCTGTGAATCCGGAGAATACCGGAAGCCCTACCAAACCGAGCAACAGGTAGATCAGGTAACTTAAAGTTCCTTTTTTCCAGTCTAACAGATAGAGAGACAGGTAGATCGCAAAGTTAGTAAGTGAAATTGGCACCGGACCAATTGGAACAGATAATGGTGCGAGAATGCAGGTCACAGCTGCCATAAGTGCGGTTACGACCATAGCGTAAGTACTTGTTTTTCGAAATGTCTGTGTATTTGTATTGTCATGTGTCATAGTAAAACTCTCCTTATTATTTAATGATGTGCAAAGACGTTAAATTTATTAAGCGGACTCAATCTCATAAGTGAATCCGGCGTCTTCAATTGCCTGGATCGTATCTTTGATTCCCTGTCCGCCAGCGGTAAGATATCCTGAGGCAAATATGGAATCAACGACGCGGAGCAGATTTTTTTCTTCTCCTTTAAAATAAATCTCACGTCCTGCGGCACAGCGGATATCGGACTGTGGAACTAAAAGTCTTGCAAGACAGAGGACTTTCATGCAGTAAGCTGTTGTGAGAGCAGACATATCTGCGTGCTCTAAAGGTGTTCCCGGAATTGGAAGAAGGAAGTTGATCGGAAGTGCCTCCGGTCGGATCTCGCGAAGCTCCAGTAACATATCTACCACGTCTTCTTTGCTTTCGCCCATACCAATAATGCCGCCGCTGCAGATTTCAAAACCAAGCCCTTGAAGCATTTTTATATTAGCAACGCGTTGTTCAAATGTGTGAGTGGAACAGATGTTGTGATAATAAGCACGGCTGCTGTTCAAGTTATGGTTGATGCGGTCAAGTCCGGCTTCCTTTAACATCAATGCCTGCTTTTCTGTCAGAAAACCGATAGAACAACACAGGTGTGTTCCCTGTTCTTTCATTTTTCGGATTTTTTCAGCCAATTCTTCAATCTCTGCATCGGTAAATTTCATTCCACTAAGTCCGATACAGTGGCGTGACAAATGATGCTCATTGACAAAATCATTGTCTGCATATAATTTCTCATCTGCGACCCATTTGTACTTATCAATGTCAGCTTTTGAACGGCAGGACTGAGCACAGTAAGCGCAATCCTGAGAACAGTTTCCACTTCTGGCATTAGTAAGAATGTGGATACTTACATGATTTCCTTTGTATTTTCGACGCAGTTTTTCAGCCCGGGCAATCAGCTCATCTAGATTTTCATCCGGCGTGTTGAGTATTTCAATTGCTTCTTCACGTGAAAGCTGTGGATCCGTAGATGTATTTTGATTTGAAATCATTAGAAGTCCTCTCTTTCCTTGAGTAATTCATTTTTCTGAAATTTTATACAAGACATACTTTAACATGCAAAAAAACAAATGTCAACCATGTGCAACACAATGGTTGACAAATAATATCAACTGGGAGATGACTCCCACCTCGCAACAAGAATTCCGAGGCATTCTTGAATCATCACTTCAGTGTGAGACAGAAAATACAAAGTGCCAAAAAGAAGGCCGTGGAATCTTCGACTAGAATATAGTATGATAGTATACAGAGTAAAATACAAAGGAGAAGATTCATCATGAAAAAATTTATGGAAGAATTCAAAGCATTTGCCTTACGCGGTAATGTTATGGACATGGCAGTCGGTGTGATTATCGGAGGCGCATTCTCCGGAATTGTAACATCTCTGACTGACAACTTTATCAATCCGATCTTAAATCTTTTGACAGGCGGTGCAACTTACACTATGACAGACGTTGCAGGATTTGCATCTAGTTTTGTATCAGCAGTTGTAAATTTCCTTATCATGGCACTGATCTTGTTCTGTCTGATGAAAGGGATTAACAAATTACTTTCCTTTAATAAAAAAGAAGAAGCACCGGCAGAGCCGACAACAAAAACATGTCCGTTCTGCCAGAGTGAAATCAGTATCAAGGCAACCCGCTGTCCACACTGTACTTCTGTATTGGAAGAAAAATAAAAGCGGCATATACAGTAGAAGTAACTGTCGAAAAATGAAGGTTATTGCTGAAAAGAGATAGCCTTTGTTTTATAATGAGGCTAAGTTAGATGATAAAAGAAAGTGGGATAAGCTATGACATTGGAAGAATTGAAAGCATTGCCGAAAATAGAACTGCACTGTCACCTGGACGGTTCACTGAGTCGGGAATTTCTGGAAAGCCGTCTTGGAAGAAAAGTAGAGCCTTCTGAAATTCATGTATCTGATGACTGCCAGAGCCTTCAGGAATATCTGGAGAAATTCGATCTTCCGGGACAGTGTCTGCAGGACGAGGAAGGACTGGAGCTGGCAGGGTATGACGTATTAAAAAGTATGAGTCAGGAAAATGTCCGGTACGCGGAAGTGCGGTTTGCCCCGCTTTTATCAGAAAATGAAAACTTAAGCTGCGGTCAGGTGATAGAGGCAGTCATTCGGGGGATGAATCGTGGAAAAAATGAGTTCGGTGTGGATTATGGCATTATTACCTGTGCCATGCGCCATCACAGCTATGAGGAGAATCTCCGTATGATCCGGACAGCAAGAGAATACCTTGGAAATGGTGTGTGCGCGGCAGACCTTGCAGGAGCTGAGGCCATCTATCCGATGTCAGAATTCATGGAGTTATTTGGACAAGCAAAAAAGCTTGGAATGCCATTTACCATTCATGCCGGGGAGTGTGGAAACGTGCAGAACATTCTGGATTCCGTAGAGGCAGGAGCACTTCGAATCGGACATGGAATCGCCATGCGAGGTAATTCAGAAGTCCAGAAAATGATCCGGGAAAAAGGAATCGGTGTCGAGATGTGCCCGATCAGCAATCTTCAGACGAAAGCTGTAGAAAGCGAAAGCCAGTATCCGCTTCGGGAGTTCCTGGACAACGGGATCAAGGTGACGATCAACACAGATAACCGGACCGTCAGCAACACAACCATGACAAAAGAATTGCAATTTATTCAGGAGCATTATAGAATTACCGATGAAGAGATTCGGTTGATGATGAGAAATGCAGTAGATACAGCATTTATCCATTGAATCCAGACGAGTAAAGGAGACTGACAGATGGTTACATTAAACGATTATTTATATTCCGGGGATACGATCTTTAAAATTATACAAAATTATATGACAGATTTGAGAAAAGAAGCAAAGCGGACACATAATGAAATCGACCTTGTGCATAGCAATTGTCTCCTTCAAGTACAGGAAATGCTGGAGCACAACGATTTCCTGACTTCCCAGTCACAGAAAATCCGGGAATTTTACAAGTACATGGCAAAAGAATTTCCATTTCTCGCCTTTACATTTCGTGGAAGAATCAAATCTTTGATACGTACAGAAGAAAAATTCAACGGCTACATTGTGGAATACATTTATAATTATTATGAGGAACATGGAACATATCCGGCTGTGGCAGATTTAAAAGAAAAACTGAGCTGTTTTCGGGATATTATCGCATATCGGATTGTAATTGCATTGCCGAAATGTCATCTGAAACCGGGACAGAATCTCGAAGAGAAAGAGATGAAATATCTTTATCAGATAGCCAATGCGCTGCCGGGATTTCTGGAAGAGCGTGGCTTTACAGCCGAGCCGGCAAAAGGAGTCCGGGAGAGTAAATCAGACTTGCTGAACGGCGAAGTAAAGCCATATTACAGAGATTTCATATCCAACCCGACCATGTACGGTTATCAGTCTTTACATATCACATTTTATGATAATACGTCCAGAAGCTATATGGAAGTGCAGCTTCGAACAAAGAAAATGGACGACATCGCGGAAATCGGACCGGCGAATCACTTGGGGTATGAGAAGCGTCAGGAGCATGAACGAGCAAGAAGAGATGCAGTTCCAAAAGGGGAATGCATATACTTCGACGAGGCATACGAGCGCGGAATGAAACTTTTTAATTTAGATTTAAAAGACCTTGACGTTAATATGTTTGCAACAATGAATAACAGCCTGATTAACGACGGCTGCGGACTGTATCGTGGGCGCCTCATTCTGCCATATGAACATTTGTCCAGATTTCAGAACGATTTGATTGATTAAGGTGGAAGAAAATAGCAATTTTATAGAAAAACTTTTGCAGAGAGACAGTTTCTGACATTTGCAAAACGTATAATGGCATAAGAAATGAGCCGATACGGAGGAGCAATATGGAAGAATACAAGAATGGCAAAATCGAGCGTGTTCTCGGAATCTATACGAAACTACTGAACGGGTACATTGTAAATAAAGCAGCCGAAGCCAATGAATATGGAGTAAATGAACGAAGTATACAAAGAGATGTTGATGATATCCGAAATTATCTGGAATTAGAAGCAGTCAACAGTGGTTGCATCAATAATGTCATATATGACCGCCTGAATAAAGGATATCGCTTGGAAAAAGTACAGAAGAGAAGTCTTACAGACGAAGAAATTGTGGAAATATGCAAAATACTTCTAAAAAGTCAGGAGATAGATAGTCAGGAAATGTCGAAAATGGTCGAAAAGTTGATTTCCAGCTGTGTTCCCAAAAACAATAAAAAAATTATTTTAGAATTAATCAATCAAAAATAATTCAGATAAGTGAATTCTGATAATATATAGAAAAAATGACCAAAAAAAATAATTAAAGAAATAATTAAAGAACAGGACAATATATTGACTTGAATTGTCAGAAAATGTATAATTATCTCATGAATTGTTACTAAAGAGGTTGCAGAAAATGAGACGGTTTTTGGGGAAATGTTATCAGGGAAGCAATAAAAATAACAAAAGAAAGAATGCAGGACGCACTATCTTGGGGTAGTGCGTTTTTCTATGGAGAAAATCCATGGATAATTAAATATAGTCAAAAAATATTCAGATAGACAGAATCTGACGTTCTGAAAACATATAATGACAATATAAGAACCAGAACGGGAGAGAAGAGTATGATAGACGATTATAAAAATGGAAAGATAGAGAGAATTTTAGGAATATATACGAAACTACTCAGTGGAAATATCGTCAATAAGCTGAAAGAAGCACAGGAATATGGTGTGAACGAACGGACGATCCAGAGAGATATTGAAGATATTCGAAGTTATATGGAAACAGAGGCAGAAAGGACTGGCTGCATCAATTCAGTAGTTTATGATCGTGTTAAAAAAGGATATCGGCTGGAGCAGATTTACAAAATGAAACTGACGAACAGCGAGGTTCTGGCAGTCTGTAAGATTCTTCTGGACAGCAGGGCATTTACAAAAAAAGAAATGACAGATATGTTAGATAAACTGGTAGCCTGTTGTGTGCCGAAAGAGAATCAGAAGATGGTCACAGACCTGATCAGTAACGAAGAGTTTCATTACGTTGAGCCAAGACATCGGACGCAGTTTATCGATACAATGTGGGATATCGGACAGGCAATCCGAGAGAGCAGATACATAGAGATACAGTATTTCAGAATCAAGGATAAATCTATAGTAACTAGAAAAGTGAAACCGGCAGCCATTATGTTCTCGGAATATTACTTTTACCTGACAGCATTTATCGATGACGAAGAAGTAAGAAAAGACTTCGATGTGATAAATGATGCATTTCCGACCATTTATCGAATGGACCGAATCAGGAAACTTAAGGTACTGGACGAAAGATTTCATATACCATATGGAAGCCGTTTTGAAGAAGGAGAATTTCGAAAACGAGTACAGTTCATGTACGGTGGAAAACTACAAAAGGTGAAGTTTAAGTATTCTGGAAATGATGTGGATTCGATATTAGATCGTCTACCGACAGCAGAAATTGTAGGAGAAGACGATGGAATATATACAATAAGCGCGGAGGTGTTTGGAAAAGGAATTGACATGTGGCTGAGGAGCCAGGGAGATATAGTGGAAGTGATATAGAAGTAGGAGGAAACACTATGGGATTATTTGATTTAGTTAAAGAGATTGGAGATAACATTTATGCGGAGGTGGCCTTAGCTACGGCGGAACCTGCATCAGATGAGACAATGAGAGAAGTATATGATTATTGGGGCTTAGACAAAGAAGATAAGGAACCATTTAGAGTAATCAAGTTTGATCTTAACTATGGACATGATAATGCAATGAAAGTAGTAGAATTAGCAGGAGATTTTTATAAATATAAAGCAGAAGGAAAAACACATGAAGAAATTGCTGATATTTTGCAGGTACCTGTTGAGGATATTAAGTTGACGGAAAAAGCATTGATGGATTATGGAATGTATAAAATGCAGCAGGATAAAGATCAATAAAAAGGGGATAAACTTATGGAAAAATTATATAGCATATTACAGGAAATACGAGCAATAAATGATGCATATGGAATATCTAATGACAAGATAGATAAATTAGAAGAAGAGATGGGGCATGCAAAGGTATGTGTTCCGGTTATTGGTAAATTTAGTTCTGGAAAAAGTGCTCTTATAAATGCAGTCCTGGGATACAATAGAAAAATTTTACAGGAAAACATCACTCCGGAGACTGCAGTTCCAGCAGAAATATTATATGTAGATGATGAGGACAGAGTTATTATCACGAATAATGATGAAAGTGAACAAAAGCTTACGGTAGATGAATATAGACATTTTGAGGCTGATGCTACAACAGTCAAATCTGCCAGATTAAATTTGATAAACGATTTTTTACAGAATATTCCAGATGTTATGATTGTAGATATGCCTGGATTTGAGTCTGGATGTGAGATACATAACAAAGCAATTGATGATTATCTGCCTCAAAGCATGGCATATATAATTGCAGTTCCAGCGGATGACATGATTATACGAAGCAGTGTAGGAAATATTTTAAAAGAACTATGCCTGCATGATATGCCAATATGTGTTGCTATCACAAAATGTGATAAATGTGCAGAAGACGAGTTTGAAGTAAAATTTGAAAACATGAAAAATTCTCTGAAGCGATATATAGGAGACAGAGAAATTCGTTATTGCAAGACAAGCAGCAGTGAAGGTGAGATTGAAGATATTAGAAAATTTTTAGAGGGAATTCAGGATAAGTCCGAAGAACTGTTGTATAAAAAATTTAGCCAGAGAGTATTGCTGGAGATGAATTTTGCAGAAAATTATCTTACACAGCAAAAAAATGCAAGTGCTTTATCAGAATCAGAACTAGATGAAGAGGAAGAAAGAATCAAACAGAAGATGTCTGATTTTAGAAAAAATGTTCTGGAAGGAAAAGACGATTTTAAAACAGAGCTTGAAGAGTGCAAAGTTGCGATAAAAGATGATGTAGGAATGGCATTGGAAGGTGTAGAATATTCTCTCACTACTATGGTATTAAATGGAGGCGACATAGATGATGCGTTAAATAATACAGTTAGAAGTGCCGTGACTGAAAGCACGAAAAAGAGATTGATTCCTGTAGTTGAAAAATATGTAAAAAAAGTTTCAAAATCAATGTCTGAGATGGATATCGGTGATATCAATATTGTTTTTAGTTTTGATGCAGATGAAATAAAAACTAAATTCAGTTCGAGTATAGTTGCAGCAATTGCTGTGAGTATGATTGCAACTCCGGTTATAGGTATCCTGGTAGGTCTTGGATCAGCGATTATAAATAAATTTCAAGGAGATAAAAAGAGAGAAGAAGCCAGAGTAAAGATTGGAGATAAATTAAGGAACGAAGTTTTCCCTACAGTACTTAGACAGGTAGAGGAAGGTGTAGATCAGGTTATAAAAGAACAAATGCTGGAAATTGGCGATACTGTGGAAAATGAGATTGACAGGCAGCAGGATATTCTTGAAAAAGCAATGGCAGATGTAAGAAGTAGAAAAGAAGATGAACAGATTAAAAAAGAAAATTACGAGATAGATATCAATAATGATTTAGCAAGATTAGGAGAAATAAAAGATGAATTATGATGAAGAAGTATATGAGAAACAGTTGCAGAATTTTGAATTATTACGAAATATCATAAGACAGAATAGCAGTGAAGATCAGCTTAAGGTTGATTTGTCTAAGATTGATAAAATTATTAATAAAAATATACCGGATACATTAAAAAAAAATGCCCCGGATGACTTCTATGAACTCTATGTAGACTTTAAATCAGAATATGAAAAGTTCAGAGATTTTATTCTTTATGATAAGTTAATTGGAAAGAATATTGTTGCTCTAGGTGGAGGATTTTCCAGTGGTAAATCAAGTTTCCTAAACGCATTGATGGGAAGAGTTGTACTTCCGGAAAATATTGATCCGTCTACTTCTGTTCCGACATATATTGTAAAAGGCGAAAAGCATGAAGTGCAGGGAATTAATGTTTTTGATGCAAAGATTCAGATTCAAACAAAGGACATTAAGAAAATTGCACATGGATTTGGTACCGTAAAAATAGAAGATGAAGATGATCAGGAAGAAACAGTTGGAGATGTAGTTACTTTAGGTCATGTGTTGGAAAGTATCTTTTTCTCGACTCCAATGCATATATACGATAATATAGCATTTTTGGATACACCGGGATATTCGAAACCTGATTCCGAAGAATATTCAGCAAAGACAGATGCTCAGATTGCAAAAGGACAGTTGAATTCCAGTAATTATATTTTATGGTTCGTACAAGCTGATGCAGGAACTATTACAGAGGAAGATATCAAGTTTATTCAGACATTGAGAGTGGATATTCCGAAGCTGATTATTGTGAATAAAGCCGATAAGAAAAATCTGGCAGATCTGAAAGAAATTATTAAGAAGATTAAATCAACGTTAGATTTAAAAGGTGTGCGGTATATAGATGTATTTGCATTTTCGAGTAAGCAGGATCAGATTGATGATGATAAGCTTTGCGAATTTATAGAAACGGATAAAGAAAAAATTAAAGACCAGATTGAAAAATGGAATCAGCAAATATATGAATCCAATTTTGCAAGAAACTTTAAGGTCATATTTACCAGATGCAAAGAGTTTTATGAAGACGAAATTGATGAAGAAAGCAAAAAGTTGAATCGTCTGAATACTTCACTTACAAAGCTTTCAGCGGAAGATATTGATAAAGAAATATTGGAACCATTGCAACTATTGGTAAAAGATGCGAAGAAGAATGTAGATGAGCTGAAAAATATTAGAGAACAGTTGAAAAAACTTCAAGATGAATTTTTTACGGAGATTAAATTCATTTCTGACCTGGTTGGTATTTCTATGCCGGAACCATCAGAAATTGATCTTTTAAAAGACAAAATACAAGATCCGCTGGAACTTATCGAAGAGTACAAAAAAGAAAAAGGAATCAAGACAGACGAATCGCTGGTATATATGCTGGAAGAAATGTTCGAAGATGTGAAGCCGGTGATTAATACTCAGATGGGTGGAAGTGAGTATCAAAATGAGCTGGTAGAAGTGCTTCAGGATATTTGTAATATTAAAGCAAGTGATATACATATTCACGATGTGTATAAAAACACAAAAGAATATGTAGAACTGATGAAAGGAATATAAAGGGCGGGGATAAAAATGTCAAGTGAACGTATAAAAAAATTGTGTGACTACATGGATCAAAATAAAGCAAAAAATTATCCGATAGAAAATGCTATGTTATATGAATCGGAAGATTTCATTAAAAACGGGTATCTTCGCATGTTGGCTGTTGTATTGCAGGTGGGAAATAATATTACGGAAGGTCAGCTAAATCTGTATAAAAGAATTGTAGAAGGTGCAAGTGCAGAAAATAAAACAGAAGAGTATATGCGTCAGGCAATGGAGATTGAAATCCAGGAGTATACAGATTTTGTAAATAGCTGCAAAGAGGAACAGTTGAGATATCGCTTTGTATTAGATGCAATATTACTGGCAGCAGATGGTGATAATAAAGAGGGACAGTTAAAATTTATTGCGTCATTTTGCGAAGATATCAAAATGAGTAAAGAGGAGCTGGATTATTTGGCTTCAATGGCGAAAGCTATCTTAGAGCAGAGTGAAGCTGAATATGTAGATACATTTGTAGAAAAAAGCCTAGAAGATATTTCGGAAAATATATTTGCGGAATATATGAATGCAATATTTGACAGACAGGACAAAATATACGCAAGCGATAATGTGGTTTTATTTAGACCATTATCAGAATCAGATATTACCGCTGCCAGTATAAAGGCGATACAGCAGGCGAAGCAGCCATATGTAAGAATTATAGGAGCAAATATTAATTTGGCTGAATGGAAGTTAGATTTAACAATTACAGGGAAAAAATGCGTGCGATTTGAAAATTGTGTATTTTCTGGAAAAGGAAAGCATGAAATTATATCAGAAGGGCGTATAGTACTAACGGATTGTGAAGAGGTATTTATAGATAATTGTAAATTTGATAAATTTGATACACAAGTATTAAAAATAAGAGGAATAGGTAACTTACAGATTAATAATTCGAAATTTACTAATTGTAGCTATTGCTGCAAATCAAATGAAGCCTTATTCGCGGGTGTTATTCATTCAAATAATCCTGAATCCAATGGCAATATAAAAATAAAAGAATGTGAATTTACCCAATGCGGTTGTAGAGAGAACAATGGATATGCTTGGGCTCCAGTTATTTCAAATTGTGATACGGAACTTGAGAAGTGTAGTTTCAATGAATGTTGGTACATTCAAGGGTGTATTATTGATAACACAAAGAATATTCTGTTCTTGAGGGATGGATATAAGGCGGATTCTATTTGGACGAATAGTACATTGTTTACTTCAGAGTCGAAAGAAATAAATTGTACTTTTGAAAATTCAGCAAAGTTTAATTAGTTTTTTGAGGTAGACAACATGGATAATTTATTGGAAGTACAACAGCAAGTACGGAGTTTGGAGAATGATATCCAGGCATTAGATTTGAAAGTTCAAGCTGTTAGTGAGAGTTTAAATTACATACAGAGTAGTGAGAAGAAATCAGAGATTGATGATGAGAAAATTAGTTTACTGGCAAAGAATTTGCCGTTTGGAGATCACCCACTGAAAGAGATTAAGGATAATCATATCGTAAAACTATATGTCACAGTATTATTGAGTATTGCGATGCATGGGACGGAACAGACCAAAATACCAGATCAATTAATTTTTGTGCAGTGGATTTTGCAACAGACGAAGGTTAAGAAAATACTATCCGACCTACTTGTTGATGTGTATAAGATAAATGATGCAACCTATGAAGAACTTAGAAAGCTACCGGAAGATATGAAAGAATCTTTGGTTGTAGATATGTTTATAGTATCGAACTTGTCTGGCAGACGAAAAGGGCAGGAAAAGGCTGAAATCAATGAATATCTTTTGAATCTTTTAAGCATTATGCACATGGAGGTACAGAAGATAAAATTACTATCTGCCGTTGCAAGAGTCGTGTTATGTCAAAAAGTTGATAAGAAAAGCAGCTCGAAAGATATTGTAAATGAATTAGGGCATGAATTACAAAAATACTCGTACTACTTACTTGATGATTTCCAAAATGGATATGAAATTATATGGAAGTGTCCACGTTCATCAATAAGTGGGGAAGTGAACTGGAGAATAAAATCTGGTGAAGAAGTTGAAAAAAATGAAACAATTGGAAGTGTATCAAAAGGAAGACCAGGATTTAGACCGGAAAAAATAGAACTTAAAACACCGAAAGCAGGAAAAATATTCTACTTTAGAAATAATAATATTCACTATGCGGTGTGGGTTCCTGTTTGGAGTCAGGATAGTAAGGAGAAAGTAAAAGAGTGGGCATTAAAGAATGATGATTAACAGGTGCGAGTGGCAAAGATAAAACAGTGATATCTCCATGGCTTTGATAGAAGGAGGCAAATCAATGGGAGTTACAGAGATACAAGGAGAATTAAGAAAAATACAAACTCAGCTTTCAGCATTAGAACTGCAATTGGAAGATATGAAGCCAAAAGCGAATGAAGAAAATCAGGAAAAATATAAAAAAATTAACACAATTGCAGAGAAGTATCAGATAAAAAATAAGGCACTTTTATCTGCGGAAGAAGATGTACGGACAAATTATGTTCTGTGTCTGGGCTTTTTAACTACGAGTAATAAGAATCATATATATGATAAGTTACTGTTTTTAATGAGAATAGCAGCAGGCATTGATGCTTATCATGATTCTGAGCAACTGTATCAGGATATTACATTATTCAATAAGAATGATTGGGATAATAGTTTACAGTTTTTAGAAAAATATAGGTATTCATTAATTACTGATGCACTTATTTTAATGACATTAAAGAGCAATGAAAAGGAAGAAAAGCTGTCAAGTATTGTCGAAGTAGCTGAAATCTTTGGGGTGTCAAAAGAAGATTTAACAGTATGTGCAATGGTTGCAAAAGCAGTTGTAACAGACAATTTTGATATTTTAGATGACGTTTCAATACAGAGGGAAAATAAATGGAATTCAAAATTTTTGCATTATATTTCGGAAAAATGGTTAATTAAAAGACGAAAAGAATGTGTATTTAAGGATTCAAGTTTTACTGGAATATACAGTTTCTTAGGATCGGGAGAAGTCGTATTCAATAGAAGTAATTCAAAACGAATTGAAAATGGCTCGGTTGTAAGAGAAGGGAAATCTTTGATTTGGAAAAAAGATAATGTAACATCGGCAGTTCGTGCAAAGAAAGACGGAGTAGTTTATTTTATAGATGCTAGAAAAGAAAAAGATGATTACTCACCAATAAAGACTTATGTAGTCAGTTATTTTGATGATTATGATTTGTTTTGCAAATGGTATGAGGCACAAAAGTAGTGGAGGGAAAATAAATGGAAATTTTTCATACAAATGATACGAATTATCAGATTTTTTATAACGATGTTGATTCTGTTATGGATTTGATAAAAGACCACGCACCAGAGGAAGAAATAAAAGATCTGCAATCTATAAAAGATAATTTTAAGATGAAGGTTGATGATTTTTACAGGGAAAATCGAAAGCTGAATATTGGGGTTGTCGGACAAGTAAAAGCTGGTAAATCCTCATTTTTGAATACATTATTGTTTGATGGTCAGGAAGTTTTGCCGAAAGCTTCTACACCGAAAACGGCAACACTGACAAAAATGGAGTATTCAGAAGAGAATATTATTCAGATTGAGTATTATTCAAAAGAGGAATGGGAAGTTTTGGAGGATAATTCCAAAGTAGACCTCGATGATGAAATCTATACTTCAGCAAGAGAAATTATAAATATGGTACGGCATAATGGCATAGAGCCAATGCCATATTTGGAAAAGGGAAAGGATAGAATTCAATTTGATACATATGATGATTTAATTGATCATTTGAATGATTATGTAGGAGAAGATGGAAAGTATACACCACTGGTCAAGGCAGTAACGTTATATTTGAATAAAGAAGAGTTCAAAGGCTTATCTATTGTAGATACACCGGGATTAAATGATCCTATTGCATCTCGAACAATTCGTACAAAGGAGTTTATGGAGGTTTGTGATGTAGTATTTTTCTTAAGCCAGGCGGGAAGCTTTCTGGATAAAAGTGACTGGACTCTTTTATCTTCACAGTTGCCACAAAAAGGAGTAAACAGGCTAGTTTTAATTGCCAGCAAGTATGACAGTGGAATCCGAGACGTTTTGCGAGTGCATAATGAAGAAGATGACCTTTTTGGCGAAGATGAGAATACAGCAGATAATATTCCAAAAGCTTGTAAAATTATCAAAAGAAAATTAAAGAAACGTGCAAAAGGCAGAGTTTCCGAATTTGTAAAAGATTTGGAAAGACGTGGCAGTTCAAAAGAATTGAGAGATGTAATAGAACAGTGCTCGAATCCAATTATGGTTTCTTCTATCGCACATAATATGTGTGGAAAAGAAGAGTCAGATTACAGTTCAGAAGAGAAAAATATCTATGCTGCGTTGAAGAAATTTTCAAAAGATATTGGTGCGGATTTAGAACTACTGGGAAATTTTGATGAAGTGCAAAAATTATTTGCAGAAGTTGTTGCAGAAAAAGAAGAGATTCTTCAGCAGAAAGCAAAAGGATTTGTTCCAAATGCAATGGAAGAAGTAAAAGATAAATTACGAGTATTTAAGGAGAAAACAGATAAGAGGGTTCAGATACTTGAAAACAATGATAAAGAACAACTGCAGGAACAGAGAAGCGTTGTAGAAAAGCAGATTGGTAACATTCGAACAGATATCGCAGAGATGTTTGGTGAGTTATCAGTGAGACTGGAGACAGAGAAGGCAAATGCAACAAAAGAAATACGACAAAGCAGTAAAGAATATTCGGCATTAAAAGAAAGAACAGGAACGAACACATGGGAAGAGGAGCGAGTTGTATCTGATGCAAAATGGTATAACCCATTTACTTGGTTCAGTTCTCATGTAGTGTATGATACACACACCGAGCACTATTCTTACTGTCTGGCAGCAGATGCAATTGAGAACCTGAAAAAATATTCAATAGATGCAACGAATCAGGTGGAGCAGGTTTTTACAGATGCGTTGCAGTTAAAAGAAATAAAAAGAAAATTATTGAATGTTGTAATCAATAATTTTGACATGGGAAGCGAAAAGTATGATGTGTCGCTTTTCCGCATTATGGTAGAAGATACAGTAAGTATGATTGAATTCCCTGTATTTAGTATCGACTTAGGGGATGCGGTCGGCGATATTGCAGCACAATTTACCGGAGAGATTACAGATACCGAGCAGAAGACAGAATTATCTACAGCGATATCGAAAGCAATTACAAAGATATATGACAAAATTTGTGAAAACCTTGTAAATACTGTGCGCTCATATAAGGAGTCGCTGGCAGAGATTCGAAAGAAAGTGGAGGGCTCTATGCTAGAGGATATTGTGCAGGAATTTGATAATCTTGTAGAACAATGTGAGAACAAAGAAAAAGAAATTCAGTCATACAAGGAGTATTCAGAGCTGCTGGAAAACAGTATGCAGAAATTGAGCTAGGAGGAATTTAGATGAGTACAGAACTTGAAAACACTCAAAAAAATATGTCTCAGGTTTTGGGACAAGCGCTTGATAATGCAACATCAATTATTACAAAAGATTATTTAGATGAGCTTCAGGAATATGAAATTATAAAACCGTCAGAAGAGGATCTGGATATTGATATTGCAGATTGTGGAAGTTTTTATAAGCTGACAAAGTTTGTTATCAATAAAGAAGAAAATTTTCTGGATAAATTAACAACAGTTGTAAATGTTGCTTCGTCCATTGATTCAAGTATGGTGACAATTATAAAAAGTAATGGTCAGGAAATAGATTATTATCTGGGAATTGTTTCAAAAAATGCAAGAAATACAACAAAGATAGATAACATGCGTCGTGTGGCGAATGCAACAGCATTTAAAGGAGCTATTTCTGGAAACTTTACTGGTTCTGAGATTAACGAAGTGCCAAAAGAGGAAGTAAGTGCATTTAAAAAAGTAGTACTGGCCAGAGAAAATAGTTGTTATGCATCTGTTTCAGGAATTGTATCATTAAGAAATGAAGATAACAAAAGTATTGAAGGGTATGTACAGGGAATTGAGAACTTAACCGATTCTCTGAAAGGACAAAAATATACAATCGTGATGATAGCTGATCCGGTAGAAACAGCAGAGATTCAGACGGTAAAACAAGGATATGAAATGTTGTATACACAGTTATCAGCTTTTGCCGGCAGTGTTGTTACATACAATGAAAATGATACATTATCTTTATCCAATGCAAGGACTGAAGGAATTTCGCGTGGAATATCGGAAGGAATCAGTCAGACACAGAGTCGGACAAAATCAAAAGGAAAATATCACGGAGGCAGTATAGGAATCGGGGCAAATATTGGAATTCCAATGGTTGCAGGATTATCTGTAAATGCAGGTTATAATAGAGGACGTAATAGCAGTGTGGCAGATACGAAAGGTACTGCGAAAACCAGAACTGAGACTCGTTCCAATAGTACCTCTGAAACAAAGACAACTTCATCTGCAAAGACCGAAGGCAAGACATTACAGTTAACTTATGAAAATAAGAGTGTGAAGTCATTACTCGAAAAAATAGACATGCAATTAGGGCGATTAGATGAGTGTGAAAGTTTTGGAGCGTTTGATTGTGCGGCATATGTAATTGCAGAAAGCCGAGATACAGCATTAACTGTTGCAAGTAATTACAATGCATTGATGCGAGGCAGGGATTCCAGTGTTCAGGCATCTCATATTAATTTGTGGTATGATCACCAGGAAACTGCTATTTTAGGAAAGTATATGAGTTCATTGGTGCATCCGAGATTTTGGAAAGATAAGGAGAATAAGATTATTGTTTCACCAGCTTCTATTGTTAGTGGAGAAGAGATTGCAATACAGATTGGCTTGCCAAAGAAATCTATTCCAGGAGTCACTGTTATCCCAATGGCACCATTTGGAAGAAATATAACGGAACCAGATAGCAAAAAAATTATGCGGCTCGGAAATTTATATCATATGGGACATGACGAAAGTACAGAGCAAGATGTAGCAAAAGAATTGAAAGTTAAACTGGATGTTGAAAGCTTATCTATGCATACATTTATCACAGGATCTACGGGGTCAGGAAAATCAACAGCAGTTTGCAGTATGTTGGATAAATTACTGGAAAATAATGTGAAATTCATGGTAATTGAGCCTGCAAAGGGAGAATATAAGAATCGATTTGGTTCATATGAAAATGTACATGTATATGGAACAAACGACAAAAAGATGCCATTATTACGAATCAATCCATTTAGTTTTCCGGAAGATGTGCATGTCTTGGAACATATTGACCGTTTGATTGAGATATTTAATGTATGCTGGCCAATGTATGCAGCTATGCCGGCAGTATTAAAAGATGCAATAGAAAGAGCATACGCGGTAGCGGGCTGGAATTTGAATACATCTGAGTGCAGATATTGTGACAGCAAAGGAAATCCATTATTCCCAATGTTTGTAGATGTGCTGAATCAGATAAATCGTGTTATGGATGAGTCTCAGTATTCTGATGACAGCAAAGGTGACTACAAAGGTGCATTGTGTACCAGATTAAAATCATTGACAAATGGATTATATAGCCAGATATTTACTTGTGATGAATTATCAGGTCAGGAATTATTTGATGAAAATGTAATTGTAGATCTTAGCAGAACGGGTTCCAGTGAAACAAAATCCTTAATTATGGGATTATTAGTTATGAAATTACAGGAGTACCGCATGTCTAATGCAATTGGCGGAAATGAATCATTGAAGCATGTGACTGTATTAGAAGAAGCTCATAATATTTTAAAACGGACTTCAACAGAACAAGTGAGTGAAGGTGCAAATCTTCAAGGAAAATCAGTGGAAATGCTTGCTAATTCAATTGCTGAAATGAGAACCTACGGAGAAGGATTTATTATTGCAGATCAGGCTCCGGGACTTATGGATTTGTCGGTTATCAGAAATACAAATACAAAGATTATCCTCAGACTTCCAGATTTGGAAGACCGCGAGTTAGTAGGAAGAGCTGCAAATTTAAATGATGATCAGATTGAAGAACTGGCACGATTAAAGACATTTGTTGCAGCGGTTTATCAGAATAACTGGCTGGAACCAGTGCTGTGTAATATTGATACTAATTTTAAAGAGGTTAAGCCGTATCAGTACTCAGGTGGAAAAATCGCCGAAGACATAAAAAAAGAGATTATACAATATATGATTATGCCTCCAAAAGAACAAGAAAAGCAGGATAAAGATTATATAAATGAGCTTTGTGATAAATTATATAAAGTATCAATTCCGGCAGAAGCAAAGACAACATTTTTCAGATATTCTACGTTGAAATACAAAGAAGATATACAGAAGGCAAGAGGTCAGATTTTGTATCATTTGTTTAATGCGAAGGATGTGTTAGATGAAAATATGAAAAATATGTCAGATTTGGAATTGTGGCATCAGAACATTATTTCAATGCTTCAGCCGGATATATCTAAAATGGAATTATTAGAGCAAAAGAAAATTATTGCGGTATTGCTTCAAGAAAAAATGGAAAATGAATCTAATGTAGAAACAAAGAAGATACTTGATAATTATATAGAAAGGTGGTGTTAAAATGGAATTTCGTGAAACAAGTGATGCAAAAGAAGTAGAAGAAGTAGGCAATAAAGACAATACGGATGAATGCAAATTAGATGAAAAAAAACAAAAGAAACTTGATAAATTGATGGGGGATGATGAGTTACCAGAGAAGCAGGATTTTGATAAAGCTGAGTCATTTGATGAGAGAAAATCACTGAAAGAAAAAGAGTCAAATGGATTTGATCATTTGATGGGAGATGACGAACTGGAATGTGGTGAGCAAGAAGGAAAAGCAATAGATGATTCAGAGAGAAAAGCATCGGACGTCAATGAAAAAAAAGATGGATTGACTGATGAGCAGAAAAAAGAAATTAAAGAAAAAACAGGATGGTCAGATGAAATCATAGATTCTATCGGTTCTATGGAAGAAGCAGAAATCTACATGAATGCAGGTCTTGTAGAAGGAGAAGTGAATGGAAAGAAATGCCTGATTAGAAATGACATTGACCTTGATCAAAAAGATGAAGATGGAATTACTAATCGTGAAAGAATGGAGCGTGGAAGACCGCCGATTACAAAGAACGGAGAAGAAGTCGAACTTCATCATATAGGTCAGAAACCAGATAGTCCGCTGGCTGAACTGACAATGGAGCAGCACCGTGGTACAGGTAATGATACGATACTTCATGATAAGAGTAAGGAAAGTGAAATTGACCGAAACGAATTTGGAAAAGAACGCCGTGATCATTGGAAAGACCGTGTTAACACTATGGAAGGAGCAAATTAAATGTCTAAGATAATAGAAGCAATTGATAGTCTGGAAGATTTATTGCCATTAAAAAAGGCAACAAAAGAAGAAGTGGAGAACATTGAGAAAGAATTGGAATTAGCACTGGCGGAAGAGTATAAAGAATATCTGTTAAACTATGGCGCTATTATGGCAGATGATATTGAACTTACGGGAGTGGCAAAATCTAAAAACAGAGATGTCATTCAGGTTACAAAATGCGAGTGGGAAGCTAATAAGAAAGTAAAGCACAATCTATATGTGATTGAGAATGTAGGGATTGATGGAATTATTATCTGGCAGGATGAGACAGGAAAAATATATGAATCCACCCCGAACCATGAGGCAAAACAGATTGCAGGAAGCTTAGCAGAGTATATCGAATCGAAATAATAGCATGATGTAAAATATTAAGAAAATCAGGAGGAGTGTGAGAGATTAGGCTTCTCCTGATTTTTAGCTATGAATAAAGAGTGGAATAAAAAATGTCAGATGATAAGAAATTAAATATTTTAGATTTCATTGATTCCCCGGATATCCGGGAATTTCATAAAAATACAACATTTGCACCGGAAGAACAGGCAGTGCTGGTCGTGAATTCTGAAAAACATTCCATCGAAGAGAAGATGGCAGCTCTGGAATATTTACTGGAGACATATTCGGATTATGATGCACCGCTATATGGTGATGGCTGGGGCAGAAATTTTCGGGAACTTACGCAGAATACTCTGAAAAAATGGAAAGCGTTGCTGGCTGCCAGATATGAGAATGATGGCTATGTGTATATGGCGGAGCTTCTTGAAAAAGACACCGCTTATTGCTATAAAGGCTATGGGAATTTGTACACAGATTACGACAGCGCATACGAGTTTCTACAGAAGGAAAAACAAGAGTATCTGGATGATGAAGATGATACAGAGACGTATAGCGTGATTAAGCGGATACAGTTGAATCCAGAGCATGATGAAAATGCTTACCGGTATGGGGAGTATTATTTTAATACGGAAAATAAACTGGTCAGAGTCGGTGGAGTGTTGGATGAGTTAGAGGAGATTGAATTATGGGATGAGCTGGAAAATGCCAGTTTCTTTCTGGAATTGCCATTTAAAGCCGGAGATATTGTCAAAGTAGAGACATTATGCAATCCGACTTATTACGGAGTATTTACCGGAAGATGGAAAAAGAATCCATACCCGAAATTTATAGAAATGACATGTAGCTTGGATGTCTATATCCCAGACAGAGATTTATTTGATTATACAGATGATACACCTGTATTAGGTATGACTTTGTGCAAAGAAGAGGAATTACCGGAGCGGGAGGCGCCGCTAAGACTGCTGAGTCAGGTTTACACAGGGGATATGGATATCTGTTCCATGTTGATGTACTATGGAAGAAAAGAGATGAAGCGGGCACTTGAAGTAAAGAGGTTCCAGTAGGATCGTTTTGCATATATATTCTATTGTGCTAGGATAATCATGGTTATACTTCCGCTCTTCCAGTTCTTGAAATTCTTCTGCGATTAATTTTTTGATTTAGAAACAATATTTATTTAAAATTAGGAATGTTGACAAAAGATATATTTTTACATATACTTCTACTTAATAAAATTCATCTTATTTCAAATCTATAGACAATAATATGGTAGATATTTTTCATGGGAGATAAGTGATTATAAGGGGGAGCGGGCAAATGAATTCAAGAACATTTTTGTGGATAGAAGATCGAAAGGAAAAGGCCGGTTTTATATTTTGGAAAAGGCTTTTACAACAACTTTGTCCTGATATAAAGGTTGAAAGTAAAACGAACAATAGTGAACTTGTAAAAGCAGTTAGAAATCTGAAAGATACAGAAAATAGATATATTATAGTATTGGATAATTCATTTGATAATCTTCAAGTGGCATTGGAACAGAAGTGATTGAGGGAATATGTAGAAGAAAAAAACAATGTTGCATTGATGAATATTGTATGCTTTGAGTATATTTTATTAGAATTTAGAAAGTTGATTGACTGGATTTATGCTCCTGAAGATGAGTTTCGCATAAAAAGAGCAGGAGTAATTGCTGCCAGAGAAAAAATACTTGATTCAATACAATCAGGTGACATGGATTATAAAGCGATTAAGGAAATTATCGAATATGATAAAAATATTGATGAGCATAATGTGGAACAGATCGTAGCAAAAATATTGTTTGATTTGACAAGGAATACTGGTTTTGAAGTTTCTAAAGGAAGTATCGGGGACTGTTGGATAAAGTCTTGCTGTGATTGGAAAGAGCGGGCAAAAGATGATATTTGTGGTTTGAACTACAGTAAATTGTCTATATATGATAAAATGAAGATTATATATGAGGAAACATGTTTGAAAGAGCAGTTTTCTATAGCTGGCTTGGAGGTTGCATAAATGATTACAATTTTTAAGAATAAACAGGATATACCTCAGAATATGGAGTATATTGAACTTAATGATTTATATTTTGTACAAAATACTGTGTCCAAAATAGATGAGCGGGCAGATAAGATTATTGAATGTATAGATGGGGCAAGATTAGTTAGTAAGTATAAAATCAGTTCAGGATTTAATGATGTCGTTTTAGATATTGATAAATTGTCTTCGGGGTGTAAAACTGTGCTGAATGTATTCTATTATCCGGAGAAAGTTTTTTGTCTGAAAGAATGTGGAAATAATGCATTAGACTTATTATACGGTTTTGATAAAGGATATGTATGTAGTGAATATGCAATGATTCCCCTTGATATGCAATCAGTAATGGTGCAGAACTTAAATGGCAGAAAGATAATAAGTGACTATGAAGATTTAAAGGAGTGGTGGGAAGGTGAAGAGTAAACCTGTAGTAATGGAGCATTTTTCAACAGTCCATTCTTCTTTTATTGTGGACTTTACATTTAAGAATAATATTACAATATTGATGGGAGATTCGGGAACGGGAAAGACAGCAGCATTTTCTTTTATACAGGAGTGCATGGCGATAAATTCTAAAATATTATGTTTAAATTATTTGGATTATCAGAAAAATATACAGGAAATTATCAGAGATGCAGAAGGAAAGTTAATAGTAATTGATAATGCTGATATTTTGTTGGATGATTATACACGAAAATATATTTCCTTGGATGATAAGAATCAGTATTTAATTATTGGAAGGAATCCAAGGAATTTGTTTGCAACTAGAGAGAATCTATATGAATTAAAAAGTGAGAAAATAGGAGAACAGACCAAATTTACAATAAAAGAATATTTATAGATGAAGAAGACCAATAGAGATTTCCAGAGATTTTAGGGTGTGTATAATTATTTGATTTTATTGACACTACTTGGCTATTATACTATAATTGTCCGCGGACAAAATAATGATTTTAAAGAATAGCGAGGACATTATAGATGAAGACGAAGATGACTTTACGGGAGTGGCTCCCGTTAATCGGTATGACGATTTCAGCGTTTTTGGTAAATACTTCGGAATTTATGCCGATTGGGCTTTTAACGGATATATCTAATGAGTTTCATATGACGGAGGCTCAGGCGGGCGTGATGATTACAGCCTATTCCTGGACTGTGACGTTATTGTCGTTGCCGCTGATGTTGTTAGTGTGCAGGATACAACCGAAGAAATTGCTGCTTGGAACGTTAAGTGTGTTTGCGATATGTCAGGTGTTGTCGGTAATTTCAAGTGGCTTTACATTTCTTGTATTGTCACGTATTGGTGTGGCGTGTGCACATTCCATTTTCTGGGCGATTGCATCACCGGTTGCAGTTCGGGTTGTGGCGAAAGAGCATCAGTCAAAGGCTCTTAGTGCAATTATTACCGGAACATCAATTGCCATGGTACTTGGAATGCCGCTTGGGCGAATGATCGGACTTCAGATCGGCTGGCGAATGACATTTTTATGTGTGGCGATAGTTTCATTTCTGGTACTTGGCTATCTGGCATTTGTATTTCCGAAGCTGGAAGGAACAGAATCATTTTCCGTGGGACAGCTTCCGGAGCTTTTCAAAAATGCAAGATTGATGAGCATTTATGTAATTACATTTCTTGTGGCGACCGGATATTATACAAGCTACAGTTATATCGAGCCGTTTTTGCAGAAAGTAGCAGGGCTTCCGAGTAACTGGGTAACTATGGCATTGATGTTATTCGGAGTAGCGGGGCTTGGAGGAAGCTATTTGTTCTCAAGATATTATGATGATCATCGGTATGCTTTTGTTCAGACCGTTATGATTGGTGTTGTGGCAGCTCTGCTGCTCTTATATCCAGCTTCAGTCAATATGTATACCGTGATTTTGGTATGTGCTGGATGGGGACTGGCGATTATGGCATTTCAGGTGAGTTTTCAGGCAGAGTTGATTGGTTGTGTCTCTGCGGCTGCATCATCTGTTGCTATGGCGATCTTCTCAGGAATTTTCAATCTGGGAATTGGCTGTGGAACCTGGTTTGGCGGAACGGTGTATACAAAGATTTCGCTGAAAGATATTGGATTTGCAGGTGGAGTGATTGTGGCAGTGGCGACTTTGATCTGCATGGCAAGATTTCGAGTTGGAGATAAAGCAGAAAGCGCATCATAGAGTTTGATATGTAAAAAAAGAATCGGGATATCCTATCATGTAGAGTATCCCGATTTTTTGTTTGCGCGCCATGGGTGCGCTCTAATGGGTGAAAGTCCCGAACACGCCTAGGCA
>OKSH01000624.1_pt1 | contig 36774 bp, 34 predicted proteins | sample 1601231 | NCBI WGS metagenome assembly OKSH01 (sample SAMEA3541596, study PRJEB24748) | human gut metagenome | biome: human gut; feature: human-associated habitat; material: faeces | place: China | collected 2012
GAATTGGTTCGCTTCAGAATCATTATCACTTTCGTCCATGTTAAATATTCCTCCTTAAATAATATTGTTGTAGAGTATAACAAAAAGCCCTAACATAGTCAATCTGAAAATAGTAAAAGTTGTGTTAAATTTATGTAAAACATAAAATCCGATTATTTTTATTTTCTTTGTGAAATTCTGAATTTTTAGAAATCACAATAAAATTATTCTGATAGCCCTTCAAGAATTGAAATATCATGCACATCTTTATCTCTTAATTCATAACCTGAATGAAAAGCTTTTTGCCCTTTTAAAGATATACAAGGAATTATTTTTCCTTCAAAAAAAGCAGAACTAAAGTAATCTTTTTCAAACTCATACCAGCCCCCCTCTAAATCAGCTTGTTTTGAAATTCCATCTTCATTCAAGACAAATGGATGAATATCTAAATAACCTAATTCATCACTATATAGTTCTATCCTGACTGGTCTCCAGTCCGTATCAATTTTATATCCCAAATTCAATAGCACATCTAACAGTCTTCAACCAGTTATATGAATTTGCATTGAAGAATGACATCTGCAACAAAGATTATTCTACTTTTGTTGAAATCACCCAGTACAAAGACCGCAATCCAAACAAGCATACACGTACAAAATTCACGAAAGAAGAAGTCGCAAAAGTCTGGACAATGAAAGAGGATAAATACTATCAGATTATCCTCATGCTGCTCTATAATGGCACACGTATCTCTGAATTTCTTGATTTGAAGAGAGAAAATGTGCATTTGGAAGAACAGTATTTTGATGTAATTGACAGCAAAACAGAAAACGGAATCCGAAAAGTTCCGATTGCTGATAAGCTCCTGCCTTACTATAAAGACTGGTATAATTCTTGTCCTGATTGCGAATATCTTCTTCATACAGAGGATGGCAAAAGATTTCTTTATCGCAATTACTATAACAGCTATTGGACTCCTCTTGTGGAACAGATTGGAATTAACCGTACACCACATTGTACTCGACATACCTGTATTTCCATGTTATCGGAAGCTGGTGTTCAGGATACAACAATCAAGAAAATTGTGGGGCACTCCGGTGCTATGACTTTGACAGAAAAAGTTTATACTCACTTAGATATGCAGGTTCTTGTAGACGCAATCAACAAAACCTTAGAAAATGAGGATAGCGTAACTGCTGATACAAAATCTGCATAGCAAAAAGGACACTCTCCAGTGCCTATCACCGAAAAGTGTCCTATATTTTTTAGATATTTTTGTTGCGAACTGAGTAAATTCCACCGCTTTTCAGCACATCTGACAACTCCACAAACCCTTGTAAACAAGGACTTGAACGTAAATCCGAGTTCCGAAGATTATCTCTTGCTGAACTGCGGAGCACGACGAGCTGCTTTGAGACCGTATTTCTTACGTTCTTTCATACGTGGATCACGTGTAAGGAATCCAGCTTTCTTAAGAACTGGTCTGTAATCAGCATCAGCCTCAAGAAGTGCTCTTGCAACACCGTGACGGATTGCTCCAGCCTGTCCTGTGTATCCACCACCCTTAACATTAACGATTACATCGAATTTTCCTTCTGTGTCTGTTGCAGCTAATGGCTGGCGAACAACAACCTTTAATGTCTCAAGTCCGAAATACTCATCGATATCTCTTTTATTGATAGTAATTTTACCTGTTCCTGGTACTAAATATACTCTAGCAACAGATTTTTTTCTTCTACCTGTTCCGTAAAATTTTGCAGTAGCCATTGTAAAATCCTCCTTTTAACCTTTCTTAGAATTTCAGTTCAACTGGTTTCTGAGCCTGCTGTGCGTGCTCTGGTCCAGCATATACGTGAAGTTTCTTGATCATAGATCTTCCTAAAGGTCCCTTTGGAAGCATTCCTTTAACAGCAAGTTCGATAACTTTCTCTGGTTTCTTAGCCATCATCTCTGCTAATGTAGTCTCTTTCATTCCACCTACATATTCAGAGTGATTGTAATAAATCTTCTGATTCAGTTTCTTACCTGTTACATTAATCTTTTCTGCATTAACAACGATTACATAATCGCCTGTATCAACGTGTGGTGTAAACTCCGGTTTGTTCTTTCCTCTTAAAACCTTAGCAACTTCTGATGCTAAACGTCCCAATGTATATTCCGAAGCGTCAACTACATACCATTTTCTTTCAATCTTATCTGGATTAGCCATATAAGTTTTCATTGTGGTTTACCTCCTGTGAATCATTAACATTTTCATGATAATATATCAGAATCAGCAAGATTCCGGGGCTTTGGCCTCTTACTGTTTCTCCTTTTGTCATACTTGCTTATTATATTATACTGTACCGTGTGTGTCAACTGTTTTTTGACATATTTTCCTTATATTTTTACTTATTTTCGTTGATCAAATGTACTTTTCCCGAGAATCTTCCCGTACATTTTTCATACTAAAATTTTAAATACTGTACACTATATGGTTTCAGTTCAAGCTGACCATTCATCGTAACCGTTTCCCCGGTCAGCAGATCTGCTGCCGTTCCATTCAGTTCTCCTGCATTGGCAGTGTATGGATAATCCGCAGCATTGATTGCAACGATCACTCGTTCTTTCTCTGAGCAGCGCTCGAATACCAGCTGATGATTCTGGATCACTACATTCTTATAAGCACCATTGCAAAGTGCATCACTTTCCTGGCGTACACGAATCAGTTTCTTAATAAACTCTGTCAGCTCATTTGGCTTCGGCTCTTCAAAACAAGGACGAAGCGCATAATCATTATCCGGTGCTTTCTCGCCCGGCTCTGCCCATTCACTTCCATAATACAGGCACGGAATTCCCGGCATACCCATGAGCAGCCCGTATGCCAGTGGAATATGCTTTTTATTGGTCAGGATACTTGCCAGTCTGGTAACATCATGATTATCCACGAATGTCATCAGATGCTTCCCTCTGTAAATACACCACTGGTCGCTTCCGAACTGACGATGCAGGGAATGTGCGATCTCGAACATATTCATGCAATTAAAGCTGGAATATAATCCCTTGTAACACTCATAGTTCGTACAACTGTGAAGCATCTCATCATTGACAATGATATTATAATCTCCGAATAATACTTCCCCGATCAGCGCAAAGTCCGGTTTTAATTCCTGTGTATAAGAGCGGAGCCGTCTCATGAAATTGTGATCCAGACTATAAGCCACATCCAGACGGAGACCGTCGATATCAAATTCGTCAATCCAGTATTTTACACATTCCATCAGATAATCTACGACTGCCGGATTCTGAAGGTTTAATTTGACCAGCTCAAAATGGCCTTCCCATCCTTCATACCAGAATCCGTCATTATAGCAGCTGTTGCCGTCAAAGCTGATATGGAACCAGTCTTTGTATGGGGAATCCCATTTCTTCTCCTGCACATCCTTAAATGCCCAGAAGCCTCGTCCGACATGATTGAATACACCGTCCAGCACAATCTTTACATTATGTTTATGCAGATCTTCACAGACCTCTTTAAAATCTTCATTTGTACCGAGTCTGCAGTCGATCTTCTTAAAATCTCTTGTATCATATCCATGATTGTCCGATTCAAAGATCGGATTTAACAGAATTGAATCTACTCCTAATGTCTGAAGATACTCAGACCAGTCCATAAGTTTGCGGATGCGAGGAACACACACGCCGTCATTGTGCACCGGTGCCCCACAGAATCCGATTGGATAAATCTGATAAAAAATACTATTGTAAGCCCACATTACTCATCCATCCTTTCTGTGTCTGCCATAAACTATGCTCCGGCAGATCACTCACTGTTCTATTATACCACATTTCGTTCTTTAAAGACACAAAAGACACTGCCACTGGCAGTGCCTCTTGCATACTTCCCTATCTGAAAGACCTGCCGCTGGCAGGTTATTTCCTGTTATATATAATTTTCTCTCCCCGCATGAATATGTAGAACCATACAAACAGCAGCACACCTTTCAGAATACTCGAAATCGTAATACTCCACCAGATCCCGTTCAGCGCAAGTATTGTATGAACCAGTATCAGCGCAAGCGGAATCCTGAGCGCCGTAAATACAATACTGATCACAGATGGCGGCACGGTCTTTCCATACCCCGAAAATGCACCTGCCGTCGTAATCTCAAGACTCATAAAAAGCTGCGATACACCAAGGATCCGAAGATAATCCACTCCAAGCGGAATTACATCTTTTTCTGTAATAAAAATCCGAAATACCGGAGCCGGACAGCATATTAATAATAGCGTACAGAAAATCCCCCATACAAATACTACTTTTAATGCGCTGACATATCCCTGATAGATCCGTCTCTTCTTACCTGCACCATGGTTCTGCGATGTAAATGAATTCACCGCTGCTGCAAAACCATCCGCTGTCATCCACGAAATTGATTCTATCTGTGAACCAACTTTCTGGACAGCCACCGCCGCATCTCCATATCCCGCGACCAGACGTGCAATGATCATCGATATTCCGGTAAACAGCATACTCTGAACAGACGTTGGAAAACCGATTCTGACAATTCCTTTCAGATGATGCAGATCCGGCTTCTTCAGATATCTTACATATTGAAAAAGTACGGTATCCTTCATCGCAAATATAAAAAACATAACTGTAACGATCATCTGCGCGATTACCGTAGCAATTGCTGCACCTGTCACTCGAAGAACCGGAAATGGTCCGATTCCAAAAATCAGAACCGGATCCAGGATGATATTAACAACCAGTCCGGTCGTTGTTGCCAGAAATACCGGCCTGCTGTTACCGATTGCCGTAAATAATCCGGTATACGTCTGATTTAAAAAGGAAAACAAGACAAGACCGCAAGTAATTTCAAGATAATATATGGCATCCCGGATCACCTGTGCCTGATTCAGATGGAAAAAATGAATCAGTGGTTTTGCCCCTAATATACAGACAAGTCCATAAATAATCCCCAAAGTCAACGTAAGCTGTAACGCGTTGGATGCATATTCTGCGGCCTCTTCACTATTAGATGCCCCAAGTGCATGTCCGACATTAACCTGCCCTCCCATTTTTGCAAGCGCGGCAAGTCCGTTGGAAAGCCACATATACATTCCTGCTGCCCCAACAGACGCTACCGCCGAACTTCCGATACGGCCGATCCAGATCATGTCGGTCATATTGTACGCCATCTGGATCAATGACGTCGCCATGATCGGGACAGCCAGTCTGGTAAGAGATGATAATACAGGTCCGTTTACCAAATCAATTTTCTTTTGCATGATTGGCTATACTCTTTTCAATACTTTCACGATCTCGCCCATATACATCGTATGATAATCTTTATCCGGATACCATTTCTCATCATTTTCCTTAACATCGAAACATTCCGGTTTCATATCCTGTGTATACTGAGTCTTGCATACGAAGATCAGATCTGCTTCTTCAACTGCAGTTGTTCCGTCTACCGCATATGGATGAAGGCCTGCTTCTTTCCATTTATCTTCTACGTCTTTTCCTGATACAGATCCGCATACGCTTAATGCTTTTCTGTAATCTTCTGACAGGAAAGAAAGCGTGTACATACCGGTCTCATCCATGAATTTCTTCGTGTATCTCTGTGGGCGGATATATGCAGTTGCGATATTCTTTCCCCACATGATTCCGACACCACCCCAGCTTGCTGTCATGGTGTTACTCTTTTTTTCATCTCCTGCTGTTACCAGCATCCACTCTTTTGAAATCTTTGTGAATGGGTTGAATTCCAGACTTTCAATTGCTACTTCTTTAAATGCCATTTCCATATCCTCCTTATCGTCTTTATGTACTCTCACAAAATTAAGTATGAAACAGTACCAAGAGTACATCTTTGCTTTTAGAATTACAGACAGTGAATATTCACTGCCTGCATTTTTACTATATTCTTTTATAATTATACTACTTTACTAACACTTTGCGGAAATTTTTCTTTCCTTTTTTCAGGACTACACCGTCTCCGCTTAATGCTTCTCCTGCAAATGTCTGGAATACATCTGTAACCTTCTCACCATCTACAGATACTCCGCCCTGCTGCACTGCACGGCGTGCTTCTGACTTGGAAGCTGTCAGTCCTGATTTTACTAACATCGTCAGGATATCGATATTGCCATCTGTAAGGTCTTCTTCTGTCAGTTCTGTCTTTGGCATATCTGCTGCTGCACCTGTTGAGAATAATGCTTTTGCTGCCTCCTGTGCTTTCTGAGCTTCTTCTTCGCCGTGAACCAGTTTTGTGAGTTCGAATGCAAGAATCTCTTTTGCTGTGTTAAGCTGTGCTCCTTCCCAGCTGTCCATCTTGTCGATCTCTTCTAACGGAAGGAATGTCAGCATACGGATACATTTTAATACATCTGCATCTGCGACATTTCTCCAGTACTGATAGAATTCGAATGGAGATGTCTTGTTCGGATCAAGCCATACAGCACCACTCTGTGTCTTACCCATCTTTTTACCTTCTGAGTTCAGAAGCAGTGTGATCGTCATGGCAGAAGCGTCTTTTCCGAGTTTACGACGGATCAGTTCTGTACCTGCAAGCATGTTGCTCCACTGGTCGTCCCCGCCAAACTCAAGGTTACATCCGTATTTCTGGTATAACTCATAGAAGTCATATGCCTGCATGATCATGTAGTTGAACTCAAGAAAGCTGAGTCCTTTTTCCATTCTCTGCTTGTAGCACTCTGCTGTCAGCATACGGTTAACGGAGAAATGTGCTCCGACTTCACGTAATACTTCGATGTAGTTCAGTCCCATCAGCCAGTCAGCGTTATTAACCATCAATGCTTTTCCATCTGAGAAATCGATAAATCGACTCATCTGTTTCTTAAAGCAGTCACAGTTGTGCTGGATTGTCTCCGGTGTCATCATCTGACGCATATCTGTTCTTCCGGATGGATCACCGATCATAGCTGTTCCTCCACCGATCAGTGCGATTGGTTTGTTTCCTGCTTCCTGCAGACGTTTCATCAGGCACAGTGCCATGAAATGTCCTACGTGAAGGCTGTCTGCTGTCGGGTCAAATCCGATGTAGAATGTAGCCTTTCCATTGTTGACCAAGTCTTTGATCCTGTCTTCGTCTGTTACCTGTGCGATCAGACCTCTTGCAACGAGTTCTTCATAAATTCCCATTTTTATTCTCCTTTTATTATGTTAATGATTTACAGAATTCTCACTTTACTTCAGCTTGCAAATATGCTTTTCAGAAAGCGATTTTCCCACATAACTGGTCAAAAAAAGTCCTTATCCAATCAATATTGGATAAGGACGATATTAACCGTGGTACCACCTTATTTCGCTGATTACCTGCGTATTCAGCCTCATTCAGTCTGCGTGTTCACAGACCTTTGCACTATAACGTGTGCCCGACGTCACAGCCTACTTTCGAAAACACTCATAATTCTTATCGTGTATCATTTCGGTGTGCAGCTCCAAGATGTATTCATTCTTCACTCTTTCATGCGCCTCTCATCAACCGGCAGCTTTCTGTATGGGTGTGTGAATCACTACTTCTTCTTTTCCAAGCCTTTGTGATATCTGTATATTATTTTCCTGTCTGTGTTAAAGACTAACTGATTTGATGAACTTTGTCAAGATGATTTTTAATCTCCATCTTTTATTTTTTCAAAAAGTTGCAGCCATGCTCCTGCAATTATTTCATTTCCATATTCCGTCAGATGAATACCATCTGTTGTAACACTCTCATATCCTACTTTTTCTGCTTTCAATATTATCATGTCCTGAAGCGCAAGAAAGTCCGCATGATATTTTTCTGCAATCTTTTTTTCGATTCTTTCTGTCTGTTTTATTCCCGGAATCCAGTTTTCATACATTCCGGGATATGGCACTATAAATGGCGACATACAGATAAGCTTTGCATCCGATTGCTCTGTAATTTCTTTCACAATGGCTTCATAACAGGTTTCAAACTGCTGTTCTTCCAGACTCTTTCCTGTATTCATCATAACTCCGACGTCATTGCATCCTATCAGAATGCTTACGACATCCGGTCGTTTTAAAATGCATTCCTTCTCCAATATACGTTTCACTCCATGAATCGTGAATCCATCATATCCTCGATTCATAATGTCGTACTTCTTCCTTCCGCCGTCACTGTCATTCAACTTCTCAGCCACCATATTCACATAACCGTTTCCCAGTGGATTTTCTAAAAAGCAATGACTGGCATCTGTAATACTGTCACCTAAAAATATAATCTTTTTCATCTGTCCTTAACACCAAATGGCCTTATACTATAAATTGCATGAATTATAATTCCTGTCCGTCCTTAATTACCATCTTAAGCTCCAAATTCTCGTCTAATAATACGATATTCGCTTTCTTTCCCGGTGCGATCGAACCATATGTATCTTCAATTCCAAGACTCTTAGCCGGATTGATGGTTGCACATGCTACAGCCGTCTCAAGCGGGATCTCCATCTTCTTAACTACCGTACGCATACAGTCTGCAAGGTTTGTAACAGATCCTGCAAGTGCTCCATCAGATACCAGTGTTGCATGATTACCGACTACTTTTACATCCAATCCACCAAGTGTATACTGTCCGTCCGGCATTCCGGTCGCACGCATACTGTCGCTGATCAGGATCATACGGTCTGCTCCCATCATCTTGAACGCTGCTCTCACCATCGATGGGTGGATATGTACACCGTCACAGATAATCTCTGCCATTACATGTGCACTGTCGGACACTGCTCCTACAACACCCGGTTCACGGTGAGTGAATGCAGGCATCGCATTAAAGAGATGTACGGCATGATTTGCTCCGGCATCGAATGCTGCTTTCGCATGTGCATAATCCGCATTGGTATGTGCAAGCGAAATGTTCACTTTATCTTTCATTGCTTCTACAAATGCAACTGCGTCCTCGCTTTCTTCCGGCGCAAGTCCTACAAACTTCACAAGTCCTTCCGAAGCATCAAGGAATCTCTGACAAATGTCCGTATCACAAGGCATGATATTTCTTTCATCCTGCGCTCCTTTTTTCACCGGGCTGATGAACGGGCCTTCCATATTCACGCCTACAAGATCCGCTCCCTTCGGATTCTGTTCTTTTTTGTATTCTGCTGCTGTTCTTAAGATATCTTCCAGTTCTTCTACCGGAAGTGTCATCGTTGCCGGTGCGATTGTTGTAACACCCACAGAAGCCTCATATTTTGCAATATTTTCAATAGCCTCTTTACTGTTATCACAGAAGTCATCTCCCATACACCCGTGGAAATGCAGATCGATCAGTCCAGGAATTGCGTATGCCCCCTGTCCGTCAATGACTTCTTCCCCCAGCATATCCGGTACGTTTTCTGTCGTGTAAATGCTTTCGATTTTGTCATCGTGAACAACAATGCCGCCTGCTGTAAATTTTTTGTCTTCTGTATAGACAATTACATTTTTGATTATCATTTTATATATCCTCCATTTTATTGTAACATTCTAAAAACTCCTGTGCATCCCTTCTCCTTCTTCCAGTGCACGCAGTGTATTATCATGCAGAACTTCTTTTTCATATTTATCCTGTTCCAAATAGTAAGAATAGATAATATCAAGCATGACCAGAATCGGGAACTGCGGTGAGATTACATTCCCATGATTCAGGTGTCTGAGTGATGGAATCAGAACAACTTCTGTGCAGAACTGCTCGAAGCCACCCCGGTTGTTCGCCGTAAAAAGAATCGTTTTCGCACCTTTCCGATATGCTTCTTTCAGAAGAAACAAGACCTCTTCCTTGGATCCGCTGATACTGATTCCGAATACGAGGCTTCTTCTGTCCTGGAATACCGCCTGCATACGCATCATATCTCTTTCTACCAACGAATCAATATCCACACCGATTCGCATAAAACGCAGTTCCATCTCTCTTGCTGCCAGACCGGAACTTCCGGTTCCGCACACGAACACACGCTCCGCCTGATTCAGATATCTGCTGATCCTTGCAATCTGCGCCTCATCCACCAGACTGTAAGTCTTATTCAGAAGTTCCTGATACGCATTCAGGATCATTCGCGTATTACCGGTAATGGATTCCTGCTTTTCTACAAATGTCTCTTCATACTGATAGATGAATTCTCTGTATCCGCGATATCCGCATTTCTTCGCAAATCTGGATAACGACGCTTCTGATACGAAGAGTCTCTCGGAAATGGATTTTGATGAAAAATCCACTTTCTTTCTGTTCTGTATAAAAAAATCTGCGATATTCCGTTCCACTGTCGTAAATTTATCATAATTCGATTCTATGATCGGAACGACTGATTTTACATAATATTCCATATCTTACTATTCCTGCTTCTTTATTTTATAACTCCAGACTATGCATGTCTTCCCTGAAAATGATAGAATGCGCCTAACATACCGGCATTGTTCTGGTTTTTGGCAAATGCGATACTTGTGTGCTCCCACATGCTGGACACCAGGTATTTTTCCACTGCTTTTTCAATCTTGTCCTTCAGGAATGCTTCCTGCGCCATGATTCCGCCGCCAAGTACGACAACTTCCGGATTCACTACATAGCAGATATTGGCAATACCTTTCCCAAGTACATCCGTCATCTCATCAATTGCACGGTTACAGATCTTATCACCTTTTTTTGCCTCTTCAAAAATGTGATATCCGCTCCAATTTTCTGCCGGTTCTCCCTTCCATGCAGCAACCTTCTTCGTCAGAATACTGGCTGCTCCGAGTGTCTGGAAATCGCTGTCATCCATATGCATATATCCGACTTCACATGCGCTGTTACTGAATCCGTGGAACACCTCGCCATTCAGCAAAATACAGCCGCCGATTCCGGTTCCGATCGTCAGCATCACAGCCGCCTTACTTCCTGCCGCCGCTCCTGCTTTGTACTCAGCAAGTCCCGCACAATTCACATCATTTTCCACTTCACATGGAATTCCGAATCGTTCTTCTACCGTCTTTTTGAATGCCGTTCCGATATAATTCGGGATCAGCGGTGCCGAATAGAAGATTTCCCCTTTCTCAATGTCAACCATACCGGCTGTAGAAATACACACACCTGCGTCTGCCTCTTCTTTTAATGCTTCTACGATACCGATGACTTTATCAAGGATCGCCGGTCCGCCTTTCTGCGCTTCTGTCTTCATTTCTTTCTTTAACAATACTTCTGCATCTTCGCTCACAATACCATATTTGATTGCTGTGCCGCCGATATCAATACTAATATATTTTTTCATCTCTGCTTTGCCTCTTTCACTTTCCTTCATTATACTCGTTCAGCCAGAAAAGGGCAAACCGTTCTTTTATGGTTTGCCCTCGACTTTTTCTGATTAAATCTTTACTTTAAATATTGCCTTTTTAATGGTTTCCGGTTCCTGAACCTGAACCGCTGTTCTGTGTCCGTCACTCGGATAACAGATCAGGAAATCTCCATCTGTCAGGACTACGGAAGAATTCTTTTCCCCATCCATCGGAAGAAAATCATCTTTTTCCACAAAATCTTTTAATTCCATATTCTGAATGAAGTTCAGATCGATCTGTTCATTTCCATGGATCATTACATGGACATCCAGATAGTTCTTATGTGCTTCCCAGAAACGTTCTTCCGGTGTTGTAGTTGTATATTCTACGATATTAACAAACAGTCTGTCACCATCGATCTCATGGCTTCCCTTCTCATAGGATGCCAGGTCGTGTGTCTTTGCATATTCAAAACACTCTTTTACCTGTTCTTCCAGGAACGGGAACTCTGCTAAATGATTGATATTTCCAAAAATCATGAAATCGTCACTCCTTCTTAATTTTTGTAAATGGTTGTGTTAGGAGCAGGTACGGAATTGTCTCCTTTTGCCTTTCTCCAGATGATACTTGCCGGGATACCAATTACCAGTGATACTGCAATTGAGATGATTGAGTATGACCAGATTGATACGTGATCAGCAGGTACGAAGTATTTGATGTATACCATTACGCCTGATGCAACGATGAATGCACATACTGCACCAAATGTATTGGCAACCTTTGTAAATGCTCCAAGGATAAATGTTCCGATCAGGATACCAAGTACCAGTCCCATGAATCCATTGAACCATTCGTATGCAGATTTTACTCCGCCGTTAGCCAGTACCATAGCAACTACGATTGCGAAGATACCAACGATCAGAGATACGTACTGTCCGATCTTTGTCTGTTTCTCAAAGCTTAATTCTTTCTTAGAAAGTCTTGCCTGGATATCCAGTGTCCAGCTTGATGCTACAGAGTTCAGACCTGTAGAAAGTGTAGACTGTGCTGCTGCATAAATAGCTGCTAACAGAAGTCCTGTTACACCAACCGGAAGCTCAAATGCGATGTAAGATGCGAAGATCTGGTCCTGAGCTGCTGCCGGTGGAAGTGTATTCTGCTGATAGAATACGTATAATCCTGTACCGATCAGGTAGAATACTGTTGCGATGAAGATTGATAATCCTCCGTTTGCAAGCATCATTTTGTTCAGTTTCTTTGTATCAGTTGTTGTTGTAAAACGCTGTACAATATCCTGGCTTGATACGTAAGATGCCATTGTATTGAATCCGGCACCAACGATCATGATGAATACGCTGTCTTTAAAAATGTTAGCATTGAAGATCGGCTGATCTACAGCAAGGAACTTATGCTCTGTTGTCAGTGCATGTGCGATTGCTCCAAATCCACCATCTAAGTGTACTAACAGGAAGATCAGTGCAAATGTAACACCGATCAGAAGTACAGATCCCTGGATGAAGTCTGTCCAAAGTACGGATTTCAGACCTCCTGTGTATGAGTAAATAATAGCAATGATACCCATGATAATGATCAGTAAGTTTACGCTGATTCCAGTCAGACTTCCAAGTACCATACATGGAAGGTACATGATGATTGACATACGTCCGATCTGGTAAATGATGAACATTACAGCTCCAAGTACACGAAGTCCTTTGCTTCCGAATCTCAGTTCCAGATAATGATATGCTGTATCAATATCCAGTTTGCTGTAGATTGGCAGGAAGAATTTAATCGTGATCGGGATAGCTAACAGCATACCAAGCTGTGCGAACCACATGATCCATGTTCCTGCGTATGAGTTTCCTGCTAATGACAGGAATGAAATCGGACTTAACAGTGTTGCGAAAATTGATACGGAAGTTACCCACCACGGTACAGTTCCGTCTCCTTTAAAATACTCTTTTCCTTTCATTTCTTTCTTTGCGAAATGAAGGCCGGCGAACAGTACAGCCGCGAGATAAATTACTAAAATGACTAAATCTACTACGGTAAACCCTTGCATCGTCTCTCTCCTTACAGATATTTTTCTTTCACGTATTTTTTATATAATCTTACAGATATTTAGCTTTTGCGTCGCGAACCATCTTAGCTGCTTCTTCAACGATAGCCATGTCTTCTTCTACTAATGCTGGCAGTGGCTCTCTTACTCCGCCAAGTTCCAGACCTTCGTTGATCTTTAACATAGCTTTGATCACTGCGTACATATTTCCGTGTGCAGAGCACATCTTATAGATAATCTCATCACAAGCATACTGGATTTCTCTTGCTTCTTCCATCTTTCCGGCTCTTACATACTCGTCTAATTTCAGATATAATTCCGGCATAACTCCGTATGTACCACCGATTGCTCCTTCAGCTCCGATGACACGTCCACTCATGAACTGCTCATCTGGTCCGTTGAAGATGATGTAGTCAGGGCCTGCTGCCTGTTTGAACATCTGGATATCCTGTACCGGCATAGAAGAGTTCTTAACACCGATTACGTTAGGATTCTTTCTCATCTCTGCGAAAAGTCCCTGTGTAAGAGCTACTCCTGCAAGCTGTGGAATGTTGTAGATTACGAAGTCTGTGTTTGGTGCTGCTGCACTGATGTCATTCCAGTACTGAGCGATTGCATACTCTGGCAGGTGGAAGTAGATCGGTGGGATTGCTGCGATTGCATCAACTCCAAGGCTTTCTGCATGTCTTGCAAGCTCCTGGCTGTCTTTTGTGTTGTTGCATGCAACATGTGCGATAACTGTAAGCTTTCCTTCTGCTGCTTTCATAACGTTCTCAAGGATGATCTTACGGTCTTCTACGCTCTGGTAGATACATTCTCCTGATGAACCGTTAACGTATACACCTTTTACACCTTTTTCTACGAAGTACTTTGTCAGTGCCTGTACGCCTTCCGGACTTACATTGCCTTCGTTGTCATAACATGCATAGAATGCTGGGATTACGCCTTTGTACTTTTCAAGATTTCTCATGGTTTCTTTCTCCTTTTCTTTGTCTTTTTATATAAATTTAATTTAATAAGTTCCTTGCGGAATTATCTTTCCATTTCTTCTACAAATGATTTTGTGATCAGCTGTGGTCTTGTGATAATAGACCCTACAACAACGCTGTATGCACCAAGCTCGATCACATGTTTTGCTTTTTCCGGTGTATTGATGTTACCTTCTGCGATCACTCTGTGTTTTGCTTTTGCAACAATCTTTCTTAAGATTTCGAAATCATTTGCCTCGATCTTATCGCCTTTACTCTGCTCTGTGTAACCAACCATCGTAGTTCCGATAAAATCAAATCCGAGTTCATCGGCATGCAGTGCTTCTTCTACAGTAGAACAGTCTGCCATAAATAACTGATCCGGATATTTTGCTTTTACTTCCTTAAAGAACTCATCCAGTGTCTTTCCGCCTGGTCTCTTAGAAATAGTAGCATCCATAGCGATGATCTCCGGTTTTACTTCCATCAGTTCTTCGATTTCTTTCATCGTTGGTGTAATGTAAATATCGCTGTCATCATAATCTCTCTTTACGATTCCGATGACCGGAAGGTCAACCTGTGACCGGATCTCCTTGATATCTTCTTTTGTATTTGCACGAATTCCACTAGCACCTCCCTGCTTTGCAGCCAGTGCCATTCTTCCCATAATGAATGAAGAATGTAATGGTTCATCCGGTAATGCCTGACATGATACAATTAATTTACCCTTCAGATTTTCAACTTTCTGATTCATTTTTTTTGTTCCCTCCTTCGTTCTGCAATCAGTATAGTATTGTTCGATTTTATTTTCAAGTATCTTTTTAGTTCTTGAAACTTCTTTCATCCTTTTCAATTCTTCTCTCTGTTTTTTCCTATTTTAAAATCCGTTTTTTATGCAATATGCACAATTCCAGGTAGTTTCTTTCCAGTTTCGAAAGTAGTTTCAGTTCATGCTATTTTACTTGAAAATTCATTTATAATGTATATACTAATATTCAGAAACAAAAAAACAATAGAATAAGGAGAGATTTTATTATGGTAATTTATAAAGCAAAAGACTATCAGGATATGAGCCGTAAGGCCGCAAACATCATTTCTGCACAGATTATTATGAAGCCAAACTGTGTACTTGGACTTGCAACCGGATCTTCACCGGTCGGTACTTATAAACAGCTGATTGAATGGTATAAGAAAGGTGATCTTGATTTTTCTCAGGTTACAAGCGTGAACCTCGATGAATACAAAGGACTCAGTCCGGAAAATGACCAGAGCTACAGATATTTCATGAACACCAATCTTTTCGATCATGTAAATATCGATAAAACACGTACTTTCGTTCCGAACGGACTGGAAGCAGATTCTGACAAAGCCTGCAGTGAATACAATGAGATCATTCGCAAACAGGGCGGCGTAGACCTTCAGCTTCTCGGTCTTGGACACAACGGACACATCGGATTCAACGAGCCAGGTGCTGCTTTTGAAAAAGAGACACACTGTGTAGATCTGACAGAAAGTACAATTGAAGCCAATAAGCGTTTCTTCGAATCTGAAGATGATGTTCCGAGACAGGCTTATACAATGGGAATCAAGAATATCATGCAGGCCAAGAAAATTCTGGTTGTTGTAAGCGGAGAAGATAAGGCGGATATCTTAAAAGAGGTCTTATACGGACCAATTACTCCGGAAGTTCCTGCTTCTATTCTTCAGTTACATAATGATGTTACGATTGTAGCTGATGAAGCAGCACTCAGTAAGATTGATATGTAATATGAATAAAAAATCCCGGTATGTGAATCAGACATTTTTGAGCATCCAGCTCATTGTCATTTCTCATACCGGGATTTTTTTCTGTATTCGATTATGTTTGCGGCAGCCGGACTATTTTTGTGAAGCTGCTGCTTTTTTTCTTCCTGCAATGATCAGTATAGCGGATATCACTACAATCGTGCCTGCCAACAGCTGAGAGACCGGAAGTCCAACTTTTGGCAGCAACAGCTGATCGGTTCTAAGTCCTTCGATCCAGAGTCTGCCAAGACCATACCCCAAGAGATAGATCAGGAAGACTTCCCCATCGAATTTCTTATGCTTGCGATACAACAGCATGATGATCAGCACCATCAGACACCACAGGGATTCGTACAGGTAGGTCGGATGAACCTGAATATACATGACTCCTTTGACTGTCTCGGCATGATTCCACATCTTTGTTGTGATGTCCGAACTTCTTACCGCATCCACCGGAAGTCTCATAGCAAACAGTCCATTCGTATATTCCCCAAATGCTTCTCTGTTGAAGAAGTTCCCCCATCTTCCGATCATCTGTCCGGTGATCAGACCAAATCCGCCGGTGTCAAATAACAGGAACGGTGATAATCCTTTTATTTTTGCAAATATAAATACTACAACAATTGCCGTGATCACACCGCCGTATATGGCAAGACCGCCCTCACGGATGTTAATGATACTCTTAATATCGTCTTTATACATATCCCAGGAGAAGATCACATAATATGCCCTTGCTCCGATAATTGAAAAGATAACTCCATATATTGCCAGATCATAATAATCTTCTACGTTCTGATGCGTACGCTTTGCTTCCATTACCGCCATCATAAGTCCCGCAAGTATTCCGATTCCTATGACGATTCCATAATATGCGATATCGAATCCAAAGACTGTGATATGATCGCCGACAGATTTTAAATGAATTCCCAGATTAGGGAAATCTATGGTTCTGTGCATTGAAACAGCCCCCCTCTTTTCATCCATCTATTCCTGATTATACATTAAACCGGAACAGCATGATATCTCCGTCTTTTACCACATAGTCTTTACCTTCCAGACGGATCAGACCTTTTTCTTTTGCTGCTGTGTGGCTTCCACACGCGATCAGATCATCGTAAGATACAACTTCTGCACGGATGAATCCACGCTCAAAGTCAGAGTGGATCTTCCCTGCTGCCTGTGGTGCCTTCGTTCCTTCTGTGATTGTCCATGCACGAACTTCCGGCTCACCTGCTGTCAGATAGCTGATCAGTCCAAGCAGCTTATAACTTGCTTTGATCAGTTTTTCCAGACCTGATTCCTCTAATCCAAGATCCTCCAGGAACATTTTCTTTTCATCATCATCCAGTTCTGAAATCTCTGCCTCAATCTCTGCACATACAACGAAAACTTCGCTCTGCTCACCTTTTGCATATTCACGGACAGCCTGTACACCTTCGTTATTGGCCGCATCATCTGCAAGATCATCTTCAGATACATTTGCCGCATAGATAACCGGTTTGTATGTCAGAAGATTATAGCTTTCCAGCCATGCCTGTTCTTCCTCGTCATCTGCTTCTTCGAATGTCTTTGCAAGCTTTCCATCTTCCAGATGCGCCTTGATCTTGTTCAGAAGTGCAAGTTCTTTTGCTGCAGATTTGTCATTTCTTGCAACTTTGGAAACTTTGGAAATTCTTCTTTCCAGGATCTCAAGGTCAGAAAAGATCAGCTCTAAGTTGATCGTCTCGATGTCACGAAGTGGGTTGATGCTTCCGTCTACGTGTACAATATTGCTGTTCTCGAAGCATCTTACTACGTGTACAATAGCATCTACTTCACGGATATTGGCAAGGAACTGGTTTCCAAGACCTTCTCCTTTGGAAGCTCCTTTGACAAGTCCGGCAATATCAACGAATTCAATTGCTGCCGGGATGATCTTCTTGGTATGATACATCTCTCCCAGTACATTTAATCTCTCATCCGGTACGGTTACGACTCCTACGTTCGGGTCAATGGTACAGAATGGATAGTTTGCTGATTCTGCGCCTGCCTTTGTAAGTGAGTTGAACAGTGTACTTTTTCCTACATTTGGTAATCCTACGATTCCTAATTTCATTTTTTTATTTCCTCCTATAAATTCCTTGATTTCAGCATACTTATTTTTGCAAGTGGACCATTTAGTGGGCCATTATTTTCTCTTTCCAAACCAATCTACAAATCTGGCTGAGTATAATCCCGTACTTTCCTGGGTTATTCCCTTGCCAAGTTCTTTGCCTTTTAAATCTTTTCCCATATTTCAGCTTCTCTCATAAGAAACCCTAATACAATAACTTGTATTATACCATAGCATCTTATCTTTGTGAATATTCATTTTTATATCCATTCCTTTCGCGCTGCTCAAGGCACAAAACGCCATGAAAAAACGTTGGCTTATTGCAGCTTTCTTTTTATAATTGTTTCCATAGTCATCACCTCCATAAGCATATCATATAGATAAATTCATGTTCTGAAAAGCAACCTGCTGTTGCCATACCCTGTCTATATGATTTAATTATCACTCTTTGGTCATGACTTTCCTGCACCAGGTTCTTGTCTTACAGTGAGGACATTTTAAATATCTTAGTAATGTCACAAACGTAATTGTTGATATTACGTCAATAATTCCAGTTGCATAATCATATCAGAACCTAAACACCAGTTATTTTTATTATAATACTTACAACTATAAAAAAGAAGCACTCATACAAGCGCTTCTCCTTACCACATTAGAGCTTTGATCAAAAGGTTAATGGACCACAAAGTAGGCCATTTTTTCAAAAACTTACATGAATTTATATAGAGTTTTATCTGTCTTTCGTTTCCATCAGAATCACAATTCCATTCAGGAAGCTGATTGTCACTTCATCCTCCTGGAACTGATTGCTGACGCAAAGGCTGTCATATGGTATCAGTGTATGATTCGTCAATGGATACTTTGCCCCTTTGATACTGAAACCAAATACTTCCTCGCCTAACGGAAACACAGAAAAATACGGTCCGTAAGTTTCTCCTTTTTTCAGATGGGTTTCCCCGCCTCCGATCAGACGGATCTTATTCTGGCGATCCATGATCACAGCATTAATTCCGGCTTTAAACGGGATTGCAAGGCTCTGAACATTTGCCCAGAGGTGATCGATACGACCTCCGGTTGCTCCCAGGATCAGAATCTCACCTGCCCCTAATGTCATAGCCAGTCTGATTGCAATCTCTGTATCAGATGCATCTTTTACCGGATTAAATTCCCTGATCGGAACATCTGTCTCATTACGGTAATAATCTCCAATCTCTTTTTTTACACTGTCAAAATCTCCAACAATATAATTTGGCAGAATCTGATGGCTGTAAAGGAACTCCATACCTTTGTCCACACCGATCACATACTGGTTTTCCTCTTTTTCAAGGATTGATAATACAAATTCTTCTTCCAGCTCCCCACCGCTGATAATCACAATCTTCTTATTCATAACTTTTCAATATCTCCATGAATTTTGCAGTATTTTCCCCGGCATCTCCTCTGAACACAGCAGAACCGGCCACAATTACATTTGCGCCTGCATCCAATACTTCTCTGACATTCTCCACATAGATTCCTCCGTCTACCTGAATATCTGTATCCAGATTTTTTTCATTCAGCATCGCACGGACCTCACGGATCTTATCCAGTGATTCCGGAATAAATTTCTGTCCGCCAAATCCCGGATGCACGCTCATGATCAGGATCATCTCCACGTCTTCCAGATATGGAACAAGCTCTTTTACATCTGTCTCTGGATTAACAGCCAGTCCTGCCTTCATGCCACATGCATGGATTTTATCCAATGTCGTTTTTACGTCTTCACAGGCCTCCAGATGTACCGTTACATAGTCAGCTCCCGCCTTCTGGAATGCTTCTACATAGCGGATCGGCTCCTGCACCATCAGATGTGCATCCATGAATTGCTCCGTTGCATCATTGATTGATGCCAGAACCGGCATACCAAATGATATACTTGGTACAAACATTCCATCCATAACGTCAAAATGAATATACGCTGCCCCATTTTCCTCTGTCTTCTTCATTTCCTGACCCAAAACTTTGAAATCTGCCGCCAGTATTGACGGTGACAATACATAGTTCATCATCAGTACCTCCTTTTATTCTTCAATTCCTCATACATTTCTATATAATTCTGATAACGGATTTTATGAATTTTATCCTCTTCCAGAGCTGCCTTTACGGCACACCCCGGCTCATGCACATGATCACAACCGTTAAACTTGCACATTCCTTCGTATTTCCGGAATTCCGGAAAGAAGTACTTCAGATCTTCTTTTTCATAATCATTCACATATAACGAACTGAATCCCGGTGTATCCATGATATATGAATTTTCATCAATGGCGAACAATTCCGAATGTCTGGTGGTATGCTTTCCCCTCTCAATCTTCGTACTGATTGCCCCTGTCTCCATATCTGCCTCCGGCTGCAGAATATTAATGATCGAAGATTTTCCCACTCCGGACGGACCTGCGATCGCTGTTGTCTTTCCTTTCAGAAGTTCACGTATATTTTCAATCCCCCGTTCTTCTTTCGCACTGACAAATACCAGCGGATAGCCGCATGATTCATAGATTGATTCCAATTCCTTCACCTGCGGATCTGTCGCAATGTCTTCTTTATTAAAGCATAACACAACCGGAATCTCTTTGCTTTCCATCATAACAAGAAAGCGGTCCAGCAGATTAAAGTGTGGATTCGGCTTCGTGATTGCAAAGACTACCAATGCCTGATCGATATTGGCCACAGCCGGGCGGATCAGCTCATTCTGCCGTGGCAGTATCTTCACTATATTTCCTTTTTTTTCCGATTCATCAAGAATCTCTATCTCTACATTGTCTCCCACCAAAGGCTTGATCTTTTCTTTCCGGAATACACCTTTGGCTTTGCATTCATAAACACCGAATTCTACTACGTGAACGTAGTAGAATCCGGCAATTCCTTTTATAATTTTTCCCTGCATAATCTTTTACTGGCCAGTCGTGGTCCCATCATTTGTATTAGACCCATTCTGGTTATTGTTATCTCCTGTGGTTCCTCCAGTTGTCGGCTCCTGTGGTTTCGCCCCGAGGCTCACCACATAGCTGATCGTACCTCCCTTGGAAATATTTCCAGAAGAAGGACTCATGGAAATGATACATCCTTTTGCATAACTGCTGCTGTACTGTGAATCCGATACATTTGTATACAGACCATTCTGGGATGCCCAGCTCTTAAGTGCTGACTCCTGCTGTCCTACAAAGCTTTGGATATCAATCTTTTCTTCCGGTTTCGGTCCGTTACTTACCGTGATTGAAATGGTTGTTCCGGCTGCCGCCTTACCTCCAGGTGTTACAGTCTGGCTGATAACCATTCCTTTTTCCACACTGTCACTGTAATCATATGTTACAGTTCCTACATTGAATCCATAATTCTTGATCGTACTCTGTGCAGTTGCATCTGCCATACCTCTTACATCCGGCACCGTCTTCTTATCTGTACCCTGACTTACCAGCATAGTAACTGTAGAACCCTTTTCAGCCTTCGTTCCGACAGAAGGTGTCGTACTGATGACATTACCGCTTGCTACACTGTCATCATACTGGAAGCTTGAAGTCACCTTAAATCCTGCATCTTCCAGTTCTTTCTGTGCTTCCGTTTCACTCATACCACTGACATCCGGTACCTGCTTTTTACTTTTTACCTGTCCCGAACTAATAACAACTTCTATAGTTGTATTTTTCTTTACCTTTTCACCGGCTTCCGGAGTCTGTTTAGAGACCAGTCCGGCTTTATATTTTTTAGATTCTGTTCTCTTAATCGGTTTTATTCCAAGATCTTTCTTTTTCAGTGCAGCCTTTGCCTGCTCCTCTGTCATACCACGGATATCTGGAACTGTAACTTTTCCTGACGTATCTGCATCATCCTCTGTAGTAATTCCGCCAAACGACTTGAAAACCCCCGCTGCCTTTCCCACTGTAAATACAAGGATCAGCACAATGATCGCAATTACCACAACCGTCAGGATCTTCATGATCTTATGCATATGCGGATTTACTTCATCTGAATCTCTCCCTGATGCATAATCATCGTATTCGTCGTCACCATCTTCTCTGTCGTTATATCCTTTTCCCGAATATACATCTGCAGTATCATATTCATCATCATATTCGTCGTCATCATCGTAACCGTTACGGATATCATCCAAATCTTTATCTGTCATAATAACCGTATCGGAATCCCCGCCTGCCGACGCTATTCTTACAAAATCTCCATCCGGATCTACCAATGAATGCTTCAGATCCTGAATCAGGGCTTCTGTACTCGCATATCTTCTCTCAGAACTCTTCTGTGTACATTTCAGAATGATCTGTTCCAGGCTGTAAGGAATATCCGGAACCAACTCCGACGGCGGTGTAATTTCCTGCTGCAGATGTTTCATCGCAACTTCTACTGTTGTCTCGCCATCAAACGGAACCTGCCCTGTCACCATCTCAAACAAGGTAATACCAATGGAATAGATATCACTTCTCTGATCACTGAATCCGCCTCTCGCCTGCTCCGGTGATGTATAATGCACGGATCCCATTGCATTCGTACTTACTGTATTCGAAGTTACAGCTTTCGCAATTCCAAAATCTGTAACCTTTACCTTCCCATCCTTGGAAATGATAATATTCTGCGGCTTGATATCACGGTGAATAATTCCTGATGCATGCGCCGCACCGATACCACTGCACATCTGGATTGCAATACTGATTGTCTCTTTGTGAGACAGTCTTCCTTTTCTCTCTATATATTCTTTTAAGGTAATCCCATCTACAAGCTCCATGACCATATAATTAAGGCCGCGGTCTTCTCCGACATCATATACATTCACGATATTCGGATGCATCAGTCCGGCTGCAGCCTGTGCCTCCGAGCGGAATTTTCTTACGAAATTTTCATCTTCTTTATACTGCTTCTTTAATACCTTAATCGCCACATAACGGTTCAGCATCTGATCCCGGCCCTTATAGACATCCGCCATTCCACCGGCACCGATCTTACTAAGTACAGCATATCTCTTGCCTAGTACGATTCCATCTTTTACCATACACTCACCTCATCAGCAAGTGGCTCTGCTACGATAACCCCTATATTATCTCTCCCGCCATTGCTGTTTGCTTTTTCTATCAACATCTGAACAGCTTCTACTACATCCCTGGAACCCTTGACAATATTGAACATATCTTCATCCTCAACCATATTGCTGAGTCCATCTGTACACATCAAAATGATGTCACCCTTTTTCAGACGATATTCATAAATATCTGGTTCCACATTTTCCTTTACACCGATTGCCCGTGTAATAATGTTCTTATCCGGATGGTTTCTTGCTTCTTCTGCCTTAATTCCGCCGAGTCTTACCATCTCTTCTACCAGCGAGTGATCCTTAGAAAGCTGCCGGATCTTGTCATTGATCAGGTAAAGTCTGCTGTCTCCCACATTGGCAAAGTACAATGTATTGCCAACAACAGTTGCCACTACCAGTGTTGTTCCCATACCTTCCAGCTTGATATCTCTTGAAGCTGCCTCGATTAATTTATGATTTGCAATACTGACTACGCTTCTGAGAATCTCCTCGGGTTTATCCATCGGTGTCTTCTTCAACTCATCTTTTAATACATTTACCGTATAACTGGACGCAAAATCTCCCGCCTTATGTCCGCCCATTCCATCGGCGACCGTAAGGAGGTTTGGAAATGGTCCTATTGGTCTGTCTGTAACGTATACATAGTCCTGATTGACCTCACGTCTTCTTCCTACATCAGTCATTGCATATATTTTCATCTGTCTCTCCCTCGCTTTTGGCTGCGTGTCTACGGCGCAACTGTCCACAAGCTCCGTCTATATCAGAGCCTCTTTCCCTTCTTATAGTAACATTAATTCCGTTTTTTTCAAGTTTATTTTTAAATTCCAAGGCATTTTTGCGGTCTGGCTTTTTAAAATCACGCTCTTTGATCGGATTCACCGGGATCAGGTTCAGATGGCAGTTTCTTCGTTTTAAAATCGCCGTCAGTTCTCTGATATCATCAGGCTGGTCATTGACTCCTGCCACCAGACTGTATTCGAAGGTAATTCTTCTTCCTGTCTTATCAAAATAATAGTCACAGGCATCCAGTACATCAGACAATTCATATTTATTTGCTACCGGCATCAGCTTCTTACGTTTTTCCTGGCTGGATCCATGGAGTGACAGAGCCAGTGTAATCTGCAGTCCCTCTTCAGCAAGTCTTCTCATATTCGGGACAATCCCACAGGTAGATGCTGTAATATTTCTCTGGCTGATATGAAGCCCGTGTTCATCACTCAGCATATGGATGAATTTTATGAAATTATCATAATTGTCCAACGGTTCTCCGGTTCCCATAACCACCACATTGGAAACTCTTTCTTCTGTAATCTTCTGAATATGATAGATCTGACGGAGCATCTCCGATGTCTCCAGACTCCTGACGAGTCCTCCAATCGTTGATGCACAGAACCTGCACCCCATACGGCATCCGGCCTGCGAAGAGATACACACAGAATTGCCGTAATTATATTTCATCAGAACACTTTCTACCATATTACCGTCTTCCAGTTCAAACAGGAACTTCTCAGTCGGATCCACTTTCGATATCTGATGATCGATCATCTTCACTTTCCGGATCTCATAGTTTTCTTTCAACTTCTCACGCAGCCCTTTGGACAGATTTGTCATCTCATCAAAATCATCTGCCAGCTTTACATGAAGCCATTCATAGATTTGTTTGCTCCGGAATGCTTTTTCTCCGATTGCAAGCATCTCTTCTTTTAATTCATCATAATTGTAGGAACATATATCTTTCTTATTCATGATTCACCCTTTTTAATATTGCTATGTAGAATCCGTCTCCCGCATCTCTTCCCGGAATCATCTGTTTTTCTTTCACCAGTTCAAACTCCGGATATTCTTTCAGAAACCACTCCACATTCCCCTCATTCTCTTCTCTGTGTATCGTACAGGTACTATATAAAAGCTTTCCACCTGGCTTTACATAATCCTTTACTACCGACAGGATCTTCTTTTGTAACTCCACCAGATCTGCTTCTGTCTTTTCATTCATCTTATAGCGCAGATCCGGCTTCTTTCCAAGTACACCAAGCCCGGAACACGGAAGATCTGCAATTACAATATCGGCCGTTTCTTTCTTATGTGGATCGTATATTGCAGCATCCTGACATACTGCATTAATATTTGTAAGACCGCTTCTTTCAATATTATCCCGGATCAGCGCCACCTTATACTCTGTCAGATCTCTCGCTTCCACATGACCGGTTCCGTTCAGAAGTTCTGCAATATGTATCGCCTTTCCTCCCGGTGCGGCACACACATCCAGCACCTGGTCTCCTGCTTTCACTTCCGACCATAATGCTACCTGCATAGAACTTAAGTCTTGTACCTGGTAAAGTCCCTCACAAAAACTTGGAAGTGCAGACAGATGATCATATCCGGACAGATACAGTGCACATGGAATCTCTGGCACTTCCCCTGCCGTCACACCTTCTTTTTCCAAAATTGAGATCAGCTCTGCTTTTTTGATCTTATGTTCATCAAACCGGACTGTCAGCGGCTTTTCTTCCAGAAATGCTTTTCCGATCATCTTTACCGTCTCTTCATCATATACTTTCAGCCACTGCTTTACCATCCATTCCGGCAATGAATACTTTATGGAAATGAAGGCCTCTTGATCTTTCTCATCCGGATAGCTGATCTTGTCCAGATTTCTGCCGATATTACGAAGTACTCCATTGACAAATCCCTTCAGGTTCACAAACCCTCTTTTTCCCGCAAGTTTTACTGCTTCATTACAAATTGCCGAATCTGGTACGCTGTCCATATATTTCATCTGATACACCGAACTTCTTAAAATCGTGCGGATCACAGGTTTCATCTTATTTACTTTTACTTTGGAAAACTGATTGATGATATAATCGATCTCAATCATACGCTCCAGTGTTCCATTTACTACTCTTGTAATAAATGCGCGTTCCCGTTTGTCCAGATATTGATATTTATCCAAAACATTCTTTATCACGATATGGCTGTACTCACCGTCTCTTGTAATCTGAAGCAGCATGTCCAGCACTAATTCTCTTTCATTTACAGACGCCTGCATACGTCCCCTCCTCTTTCCATAGATATACAATCAGGGAAGCGGCTTATATCCCCTTCCCTTTCGTTAATTAATCGTTTCTTCGATTTCCAGTCAGAAGCAGTATACGCAGAAGCTGCAGAATTGCAGATGCTGCTCCGGCTACATAAGTAAGTGCTGCCGCTGTCAGCACCTTTCTGGTATCTCTAACTTCATCCTCATACAACATGCCTGTATTACCAAGGATCTTCAATGCCCTGTGTGACGCATCAAATTCCACCGGTAATGTCACAATCTGGAATAACACTGCAAGCGAAAATGCAAGAATTCCGAGATTGATAAACAACACAGAGGTTGTACTGCTGTTGAAGAAAAATCCAAGGATGATCAGCGGCCATGCGATAGAACTTCCGAAATTTGCTACCGGTACCAGACTGCTTCTTAACTTCAACGGTACATATCCGGTCGCATGCTGTACTGCGTGTCCGCATTCATGTGCTGCTACTCCAAGTGCAGCTACCGATGTGGAATTATAAGTTGCATCCGAAAGTCTCAATGTCCTGGTTCTCGGGTCATAATGGTCGGTCAGATTACCGGAAATGTGCTCGATCCGCACATCATACAAGCCTTCTCTGTGAAGAATCTGTTCTGCCGCATCCCTTCCTGTCATACCGGAATGGTTCCTTACTCTGGAATATCTGCTGAAGGTGGAATTCATCTTCGCTGATGCGATCAGGCAGATCACGACACCAATCAGCACTAATATATACGTTGGATCAAAATACATTGGATAATACATCATTATCAGCCTCCTTGCTTTCTATGACCTGCATTATATACGAAAATTTACCCTAATAGCAGCTTTTCATACATTTTTAACAATTCTTAATCATTTGTGAAGAAAGTTCACATCCTGTTTCGATCTGATAACCGCGTAAGAAAGCGTCCGCTTCCATTCTCTTCTTTCCCGGGATTTGAAGTGCAAGGACTTTCAGAAGCCCATCTCCTGTCTGTACGGAGAAACTGTCTTTTTCTACTTTCACGATTGTTCCCGGTTTTGCATCTGTGTTCTCGTCCAGTACCCCGGCTTCCCATATTTTCATAACTTTACCGTTCCAGTCCGTGTAAGCACTCGGCCATGGATTCAATCCACGGATCAGACATTCGATTGACTTTGCAGATCTGCTCCAGTCGATATCTCCAAGCTTCTTATCCAGCATCTTCGCATAAGCTGTCGGACTTTCTCCCTGTACTTCCCAGGTTGCTGTCTTATCTTCTAGTGCCTTTAACGTCTCAACGCAGAGTTTTGCGCCAGCCTCTGCCAGCTTGTCATGAAGACTTCCTCCTGTTTCATCTTCCGACAAAGGAACTTCTGTCTTCATGATCATATCTCCGGTATCCAACCCCTCATTCATCTGCATAGTCGTTACACCGGACACTTTATCTCCGTTGATGACCGCCCACTGGATCGGTGCAGCACCACGGTAGCTTGGCAATAAAGATGCATGTACATTGATACATCCGTAAGGCGTCATATCAAGAATCTCCTTCGGAAGGATCTGTCCAAATGCAATGACTACCATGATATCAGCATTATATTTGCGAAGCTCTTCTACGGCTTCCGGCTCTCTAATCTTCACCGGCTGAAAAACCGGAATCCCATGTGCCACGGCTGCCTCTTTAACCGGTGTATACTGCATCTTGCCGCCACGTCCTTTCGGCTTATCCGGCTGTGTGACTACAAGTACAACTTCATGCCCGGCCCCGATCAGTGCTTCCAGCGTACCGACCGAAAAATCCGGGGTTCCCATGAATATTACCTTCATGTTACTCTTCCTCCTCATAATTTACGTCATGTACTTCGCCTTCTACCAGTCTGGTATATAATTTACCATCCAGATGATCGATCTCATGACAAAATGCTCTTGCAAGAAGTCCTTCTCCTTCTAAGATTACTTCTTCCATATCTTCATTCAATGCTTTTACCTTTGCGTAATTCGGTCTTGTAACAGTTCCTGCTTTTCCGGGAAGGCTTAAACATCCTTCTTCGCCTGTCTGTTCTCCGGATGTCTCTATGATTTCCGGATTGATCAGGATGATCGGACCTTCTCCGATATCAATAACTACGATGCGCTTCAGGATTCCAACCTGTGGTGCCGCCAAACCTACTCCCATTGCCTCATACATTGTATCCAGCATATCATTGATCAGTACTTTTGTACGGATTGTCATCTTTGTTACTTCTTTGCATTCTTTGTTCAGAACTTCATCACCAAATTCCCTGATTTTTCTAAGTGCCATCTCTTTTGTCTCTCCTTTATCACTATTACTTATCTATTTCTTAATTCATAAAATACTTTTAAAAAATATTCATCGGATTAAAATCAAACTGTATTCTCATGTCCGCAAATCCTCTGTTGATCTCTATATAACGTTCCATATGATTTTTGATCCACACAAGTTCCTTATATTCTCTGCTTTTCAGATATAGAACCTTCCGGTATACATCATTCACTTTCCCGACTGACGGACTTGCCGGTCCTATCACCTGTATCTCTTCACCTGTGTTTACCCTGACTGCGTATTTCTTCAGATATTCTGCTGCTGTTGCAAGCCTGACCTCATCAGCTCCTGTCATCAAAACTGCCATCAGTTGTGACGCAGGCGGATATCCCATCAGATCCCGGTAGTTCATTTCTTTTTCATAAAAGCCTTCATAATCCTGTCTTGCAGCCATTTGTATACTGTAATGCTCCGGACTGTAAGTCTGTATCACTACTTCCCCGGGACTTCTTCCCCGTCCTGCACGCCCTGCCGCCTGTGTCAGCAGCTGAAACGTACGTTCCCCCGAACGGTAATCATCCGAATACAGAGACATATCTGCTGCCAGAACCCCAACCAAAGTCACATTCGGAAAATCATGTCCTTTTACGATCATCTGTGTTCCGATCATAATGTCTGCTTCTTCATCTGCAAACTTCGACAGGATCTTCTCATGCCCTCCTTTGTTTTTTGTGGTATCCATATCCATCCTAAGAACCCTTGCCTGCGGAAACTTGCGCTTCACTATTTCTTCAATCTGCTGTGTTCCTGCCCTGAAACCACCGATATACGTTGAACCGCAAGATGGACAATTGCGAACGGTCTGTGTCTCATAGCCACAGTAGTGACAGACCATCTTACCACCTCTGTGTACCGACAAAGACACATCACAGTGAGGACATTTTACTACATATCCACAGGCTCTGCAAGAAACAAAACCTGCATATCCCCTCCGGTTAAGGAAAAGCATCATCTGCTCCTTCTTATCCAGACGATCCTGCATCAATTCTTCGAGTCGGTCACTTAAGATTGACCGGTTCCCATGCTTTAATTCTTCCCGCATATCTGCCACATATACCTGCGGAAGTTCCTGTTTCCTGGTACGCATCTTAAGCCGTAACATCTGATATCTTCCGCATTCACATGCATAAAATGCTTCCAGCGAGGGAGTTGCCGAACCCAGTACCACACTGGCACCTTCCATCCTTGCCCGCTCGATTGCTGTCTCTCTTGCATGAAATCTCGGTACCTGTTCGCTCTTATAAGTCGGTTCATGTTCCTCATCAATCACGATCAGCCCCAGTTTCTCAAATGGTGTGAAAAGTGCAGATCTCGGACCGATCATAATATCAACCTCACCTTTTTTCACACGCTCCATCTGATCATACCGTTCTCCCTGCGACATTCTGGAATTCAGGATAGACACACGTTCACCAAATCGTGTATAGAACCGCATTACTGTCTGATAGGTAAGTGCGATCTCCGGAATAAGTACAATTGCCTGTCTTCCGTCATTCAGGACTTTGGCGATCATTTCCATATATACTTCCGTCTTACCACTTCCAGTTACACCGTATAATAGATAAGTCTTATATATTTTCCTGTCATAATCCCCGGAAAATTTCCGGATCGCTATCTTCTGTTCCTCTGTATAAATGATTTCTTTTTGTCTTTTCTGCCGGTAAATCACCGGATTACGGTATACCTGTTCCGATTCCAGTATAAGAACTTTTTGTTCTTCCAGTGCCTTTATCACACTTCTTGTCAGATTCAGCTTATGGATCAGAAAATCATAGTCCTGTTCCGGCTGATCCAGAAGTGCTGCCAGAAGTCTTGCACGCGCTCTCTGGTTCTTATGCAGGTACAGCTCCAGCTTTTCTTTTCCTTCTGACTCTGTCAAAAGCAACCTTACCTTCTGCTTTTCTTTCGCACGTTCCTTCTTCTTGATAGGAAGGACGGTCTTCAGCGCCTGAATCATTGTTCCGCCATAAGACTCTTTCATCCAGGCTGCCAATGCAACCAGTCTGCTCTCGATCGCTACACTTTCTTCGGCAATCCTTAAGATCTCCTTGATCTTCTCCGGTGCATACTCCGCACGCTCAGAGAATCCTGTCACATAGCCGTTGATTTCTTTATTTCCCTTACCAAACGGAACCACAACTTCTGTTCCAACCTTAAGCATCCCCTCCAGATGAGAGGGGATGCGGTATTGAAAGACTTTATCTAATTTTTCATGCGTAATATCGATGATAATATCAGCGTACATCTATTTCTTTAATTCCTCTAATACTTCCTTAATCAGAACACGTTCATCCATATCATACTTGACACCCTTGATTTCCTGATATGTCTCATGTCCTTTTCCTGCCAGGATGATGACATCTCCCGGCCGGCCATGTTCGATTGCATATTTAATTGCTTCTTTTCTGTCACAGATGGTGATATATTTACCATCTGTCTTTTTCATACCGACTACAATATCATCAATGATTGCCTGCGGCTCTTCAAATCTCGGGTTGTCCGATGTGATGATCGTAAAGTCCGATAATTTACCGGATACTTCGCCCATCTCATAACGTCTTGTCTTAGATCTGTTGCCACCGCAGCCGAATACGGTCACGATTCTTTCCGGATGATAGTCTCTTAATGTATCAAGAAGACTTTCCAGTGCCATTGCATTGTGTGCATAGTCGATCATCAATGTGAAGTCGTCAGATACCTTGATCATCTCAATACGGCCTTTAACTCTTGCAACTTTCAGTGCCTTCTTGATATCTTCTACCGGCACACCAAAATGTCTGCATACTGCGATTGCTGTCAGTGAGTTATATACGCTAAAATCTCCCGGAATATCAATCTCTACGTCAAAATCCATAAGACCTGCCACATGATACTGTACTCCCAGATATCCTGGTCTGGAGATATGTTTTACATCTGTGGCACGGATATCTGCTTTATCAGAAAATCCGAATGTCTCAACTTCGCATGTCGCATCTTTGAAAATGTCTTTGAACCATTTATCATCCACATTGCCGATTCCGATCTTGCTCTGTTTAAACAACAGGCTCTTGCAATACTTATACTCGTCAAAGTCTTTGTGTTCGTTCGGTCCGATGTGATCTTCGCCAAGGTTCGTAAAGATTCCGATCTCAAACGGAATGCCGGCTGTACGGTCAAGCTTCAGTCCCTGTGAAGACACTTCCATGACAACGCATTCGCATCCTGCTTCTACCATCTCTGCAAAATATTTCTGAATGGTATAAGATTCCGGTGTTGTATTATTCGCCGGAATGCTCTTGTCTCCGATGATTGCCTCGATCGTACCGATCAGTCCGACTCTGATACCGACTTCTTCCAGGATAGATTTGACCATGTATGTTGTTGTTGTCTTGCCTTTGGTTCCTGTGATTCCGATGACTTTCAGTTTTTCTGCCGGATATCCGAAATATGCTGCTGATGTCATTGCCAGCGCATAACGGGTATCCTTTACTTTGATCACTGTCAGTCCTTCCGGTGCTTCTACATCCTTTTCTACAATGACAGCTGCTGCACCTTTTTCTGCAACCTGCTCTATATATGTATGTCCATCAGACACTGCTCCGCTGATACATACAAATACACTGCCTTCTGATACTTTTCGGGAATCATTGATCAGTTCTGTAACTTCAATCTGATCATCTCCCTGTACTACTTCATATTCTAAACGTTCCAGTAACTGGGTTAATTTCATGTGGTTGCCTCCTATTTTCCTACAATATCATAAGTATACCATCATTTTCCCATGCAGCAAAGGAAAAATTATGTTATAGTAGTAGTTAGAATATTTTGAAAATATAGAAAAGGGGAATGTAACTTATGAAAGCTTATGAACGATTACTGAATTATGTTGTTGTCCGCACACCAAGTGACGAAAACAGCGAAACTGTACCATCTTCCACATGCCAGTTCGATCTTGCAAGACTTCTGGAAGCGGAGATGAAGGAACTGGGTCTTACAGATGTTATTCTGGATGACCAGTGCTACCTGTACGGAAAGCTTCCGGCTACCGAAGGCCTGGAAGACAAGCCGGCGATCGGATTCATCGCACACATGGATACCGTATCAGACTTCTGTGACCATGATATCAAACCAATTGTTACTGAAAATTATGACGGTGGTGAACTCAGACTCGGAACAAGTGATACCATTTTAAGTCCTAAGAACTTTCCGCATCTGGCAGATCTGAAAGGACGTACACTGATCACTTCTGACGGCACAACCGTTCTCGGAGCTGATGACAAAGCCGGAATCGCAGAGATCATGACAATGATCGAACGCATTCAGGAAGAAAAGATTCCTCACGGACCTCTGTGCGTAGCATTTACACCGGATGAAGAGATTGGTACCGGTGCTTCTCACTTCAACGTAGAGCAGTTCGGTGCTGACTACGGCTATACACTGGACGGTGATACCGAAGGCGAGATCCAGTACGAGAACTTCAACGCATGCAAAGCGGATTTCGTGATCAAAGGATTCAACGTACATCCTGGTTCTTCCAAAGATACTATGATCAACGCAAGTCTGGTTGCTATGGAGATCAATAATGCTCTTCCATCTATGGAGACACCTCGCGGAACAGAGGATTATGAAGGATTCTATCATCTGATGAGCATGTCCGGAGAAGTTGCGGAAGCTGAGCTTCATTATATTGTAAGAGACCATGACAAAGATCTCTTTGAAGCAAAGAAAAAAACTTTGAAATTAATCGAGAAAGATATGAATGAAAAATGGGGCGAAGGCACTGTAGCGCTTACAATTTCCGAGCAGTACCGCAACATGGCAGAGATCATTGCTACCTGTATGCATCTGATCGACAATGCGAAAAAAGCGTGTGAGAATGCAGATGTGGCACCACTTGTACTTCCGATCCGCGGCGGCACAGACGGCTGTCAGTTAAGCTTCAAGGGGCTGCCTTGCCCGAATCTCGGAACAGGCGGACATGCTTATCACGGCCCTTACGAACATATTACAGTTGAGGGTATGGATAAGAGTGTGGATGTTGTTACAGAGCTTGTGAAATTGTATGCAATGTAAAGATTTTCTTTTTAAAGCAAGAAGACCTGCCGGTAATCGGCTGGTCTTCTTACTCTTTTATGTCTCTTCTAATTTTTTACTGTCTTATTTTACAGTTCAATATCCGGAAGTTCTTCCTTGAATCCTTCTCCTACTACTTCGTTCGATTCTACGATAATAGTGAATGCTTTCGGATCGATGGTATGTACCATCTTCTTAATGGTATACATCTGCTTGTTATTGCAGGCGCACATTACGACATCTTTGTCTTTCTTTGAATAACTTCCGATTCCTTTTAAGATTGTAGATCCTCTTCCTGAGTAAGCGTCAATCTGTTCTGCAATCTCAGCACCTTTGTCGGTTACGATCAGGGTCATCTTACCTTCATCGATACCGTACATGATTCTGTCCATTACCATTGCCATCAAATAAGTAACGACGACACCGTAGATCAGGCCGTCTATATCCTTGAATACCAGTGCTGTTCCAAGAATGATCGTACAGATATCAAGGACAAATGTAATAATTCCAAGCGTAATATGTGGTTTTACTTTCTTGATCGCCACGCTGATGAAGTCCTGTCCGCCTGTTGAAGAACCTCTCATGAAGATCATGGCATATCCGATTCCGCATAATACGCCCATACACAGAGCTGCCAGCAGTCTGCTTCCGTCATAGACCGGAAACAGTGGTGCTACGTAGTCCATCAGTAATGATGAAATGATCATCGATTTCATGGACTTTAAGAAAAATTCTTTTCCTAAAAATTTATAACAGAAGATTGCAACAGGTACATTCAAGATGATGGTTCCGGCACCGACCGGCAATCCGAATAAGTGATACAGAATGATCGCGATACCTGAAAATCCAGCTACCGGGAAATCTGCATTCAGCGCAAAGTTGTAAATACCAACTGCGATGATCATACCTGCTACGATATCCACAAGGATATCAATGAATAATTCTTTCCAATTTACATTTTTCATTTCCATTCCTCCTAGATTTATTTTTACATTTTCCGCGGACATACATCTCACGACTAACGTCGTTCGATGATTGTCCGCTTTCTTTATTTATGGACAAACAAAGAAAGCAGCCACAAATTATATGTAAATATAATTCGCAACTGCTCTTATGTTCATAACTATAGCAAATTTCATTATGGTTGTCAAGGATTTTTCCTTTACCATCCCTTTTTTACAATCCCGTCCCCATATTTTCCTTCTAATTTCTTCAACGCCTCTTTCAAATTCTTCTTTTTCTTCCTCGTCTCTTCGGATTCGAACTTCATATCGAACAGACTCAACTGCTCCGGTTCGCTTTCTTCCGATAATTTAGACGTCCGGATTCCAAGAAGTCTGATAGGTTCTCCGTTCCACAATTCACGGAATAATTCAATAGCGCTCCGGTAAATATCCTGATCCTGGTTCGACGCTTTCTCCATCTGCATCTGATGGGACACCTGATTAAAAGTGTGATACTTGATCTCCACGCTGACCATTCCGGCTTTCTGCCCGGCTTTTCGCAATCGTCGTCCCACGCTTGCAGCCAGATCTTTTAACACCGGCAATGCCTCTTCCTCTGTTGTCAGATCTTTTGGCAGTGTCGTAGAATTACCGACTCCTTTTGCTTCTGCCCGGACGCTTTCTACTTCCGAATCATCGAGCCCGTTGGCAAATTCCCATAACTTTCTTCCATGACTTTTCAGATGTAATTCCAGAATCGCCGGATCTGTATTCGCCAGATCTCCAATCGTATGGATTTCCAGCTTCTTCATCGTCTCTACACTGGAACGACCTGCCATAAATAACTCTCCGATCGGCAGCGGCCACATTTTCACCGGAACTTCTTCCGGGAACAGCGTGTGCACTTTATTCGGTTTTTCAAAGTCGGATGCCATCTTTGCCAGAACTTTTCTGGAAGATATCCCCACATTTACCGTGAATCCGAACCTTTTATACACCTCATCTTTAATTTCATTCGCACCTTCCACAGGAGATGTGAACCGGTCTGCGATTTCTGTAAAATCCATGTAACATTCATCCACACTGACCTGTTCTATATGTGTCGTGTAAGTACGCAGGAAATCCATAAGTCTCCGGCTGTATTCGCGGTACATCTGGTGATCCGGCGGATAACTTTTCAGATTCGGACACTTACGAAAGGCATTCGCAACAGGTTCCCCTGTACGAATGCCATATTTTTTTGCCGGAATGGATTTTGCCAGAACGATACCGTGGCGAGACTTCTGGTCGCCGCCAATGATCGCCGGTATCGTCCGGATATCCACTTTCGCTCCATTCTTTAGTTGTTCTACTGCAGTCCAGCTAAGATAAGCTGAATTGACATCTATGTGAAATATTATTCGCACACGCTCTGACTCCTTGCCACAAGCTTACCGTCTTCCACATCTATGATGATCGTATCCTGTGCGCCTACGTCGCCCTGCAGCATCAGTTTTGCTGCCAGTGTATCGACGTGTTTCTGGAGGAATCGCTTCAGTGGTCTTGCACCATAATTCGGATCATATCCTCCGTCTACGACATATTTCTTCGCATCGTCAGTCAGGAAAATAGAAATCTCACGATCAGCCAGACGTTTGTTGACATCAGCTACTAATAAGTCAATAATGTCATAAATATTGTCTTTCGTCAATGGTTTGAACATGATCGTCTCATCCAGACGGTTCAGGAACTCTGGTCTGAAGTGTGCTCTTAAGTCTTCCATTACCGCATTCTGGCTCTCCTGGCTGATGTTGCCATTTTCGTCCATACCATCCAGCAGATACTGAGATCCAATATTGGATGTCATGATCAGAATCGTATTCTTAAAGTCCACGGTACGTCCCTGTGAATCGGTGATACGTCCATCGTCTAATACCTGTAACAGAATATTGAATACATCCGGATGTGCCTTTTCCACTTCATCAAACAATACGACAGAATATGGTCTTCTTCTGACTGCTTCTGTAAGCTGACCACCTTCATCGTATCCGACATATCCCGGAGGCGCTCCGATCAGACGGGACACGGAATATTTCTCCATATACTCACTCATATCGATACGTACCATGTTATTCTCATCATCAAACAGATTCTCTGCCAGTGCTTTTGCAAGCTCTGTCTTACCTACACCGGTAGGTCCAAGGAACAGGAACGAACCGATTGGTTTGGTCGGATCTTTGA
>OKSH01000630.1_pt1 | contig 36562 bp, 33 predicted proteins | sample 1601231 | NCBI WGS metagenome assembly OKSH01 (sample SAMEA3541596, study PRJEB24748) | human gut metagenome | biome: human gut; feature: human-associated habitat; material: faeces | place: China | collected 2012
TAACCGGATAAAAAAAGAACCGCGGGACACGCGGGGATAGCCTGTTTTAGCTTTGTCCTGAAGGGCAATTGAGCAGGAAGCCCCCACTTCAAAATCTGTAAGATTTAAGTGGCGGGAGCATGTCACAGAAATGGATGTGTGTCAATATGGGAATGTTCGTTAACCCTGATAATCTGGCATTTCAGGCAGCTTTGAATGCAAGGATCTATGTTGATAAAAGTGGAATCCTCAATTATACAAACAGTGTTCTGGGGTCAACAGATGCTTTTATATGCAATAGTCGTCCAAGAAGATTTGGAAAATCTGTTACTGCAAATATGCTTACAGCGTATTACAGCAAAGGATGCGATTCAGAAGAAATGTTTTCCAGACTGAAAATCAGTCAGGCAGAAGATTTTAGAAAACATCTGAATCAGTATGATGTGATTCATTGGGATATTCAATGGTGCATGGGGCCTGCCAATGGTCCTGAGAAAGTTGTTTCTTATATTTCAGAAAAGACAATTTTAGAATTAAGAGAATATTATCCTGATGTACTTCCGGCAGAAAATCATTCCCTGGCAGAGACACTGGCACGGATCAATACTGTAACTGGCAGAAAGTTTATTGTGATTATTGATGAATGGGATGTTCTGATTCGCGATGAAGCTGCAAAAGAGGATATCAAGAATGAGTATATCCGCTTCTTACGTGGTATTTTCAAAGGGACAGAGCCTACAAAGTATATTCAGCTTGCATATCTTACAGGTATTTTGCCAATTAAAAAGGAAAAAACTCAGTCTGCCTTAAACAATTTTGATGAATTTACCATGGTAAGTCCAAGTATTCTGGCACAGTATATCGGATTTACGGAAGCTGAAGTACAAAAGTTGTCAGATAAGTACCATCAGGATTTTGATAAGGTAAAGAAATGGTATGATGGATATCTGCTGAAAGATTACCAGGTTTATAATCCCAGAGCTGTTGTCAGCGTAATGCTGAAAGGAGAATATAAGAGTTACTGGTCGGAAACAGCCTCTTATGAAGCGATTGTGCCTTTTATCAACATGAATTATGATGGCTTGAAAACAGCAATCATTGAAATGCTTTCCGGCTCATCTGTCAAAGTTAATACAGCAACATTCAAAAATGACACTGTTAATATTCAAAGTAAGGATGATGTACTGACTTATATGATCCATTTGGGATATCTTGGATATGATCAGACAGAAAAAATTGCTTTTGTTCCCAATGAAGAAATCCGTCAGGAACTGACTAATGCTGTAAAAAGTAAGTCATGGAATGAAATGCTTATGTTCCAACAGGAATCAGAGACTTTACTTGATGCAACGCTGGATATGGATAACGAAACAGTTGCTGCACAAATTGAGAAAATTCATAATGAATACGCTTCTGTCATCAGGTATCATGATGAAAATTCATTAAGCAGCGTATTAGCCATTGCCTATCTGGGAACCATGCAGTATTATTTTAAACCGGTTCGTGAATTTCCTACAGGACGCGGATTTGCAGATTTTATTTTTATCCCTAAGCCTGAATATAAAAGTGCTTATCCTGCATTGGTTGTTGAACTGAAGTGGAACCAGAAAGTACAGACGGCAATACAGCAGATTAAAGACAGAAAATACCCATCCTCGATTTCAGATTATACCGGTGATATTTTGCTTGTGAGAATTAATTATGACAAGAAAAGTAAAAAGCATCAGTGCATAATTGAAAAAGTGTAATAGCATCTGAAAAACATGCGCACATTGGGACCTGATCCTATGAAACAATCAGCTGGTATTTGGAACTGAGAAATCTTTACAATATCTACATTTTGAGGGGAGGGAACTTGTATGAATGAAAATCAGTTTAGCGCAATGCTGGCGATTATTGTGCCACCTATTATTGAATTGATTACTAAAAACAGCAATGTAGATGATGCTAAAGCGATATCTCGTTTTTATCAATCTAAGCTTTATCAGGAACTGGCAGATGAAAAGTCAAAGCTGTGGCATTATAGTCCTATGACATTATATACAATGTATCAGGATGAACTTTTGACAGGTTCCTATGATTACCCGGAGGAGGCGTGATTAGCTATGGAGTACGAAAGAAGGCAAAAGGAAAAGTTTCCTGTTTTAGCAATTTGTTATGATTTTGATAAGACTTTGTCACCTGATGATATGCAGGCACAGGGATATATTCAGTCTGTAGGGTATGATATATCAGAATTTTGGGATGAGTCCAATAGTATGGCAGCAGCAAATGATATGGATAATAACTTGGCCTATATGTATAAAATGGTACAGGAGTCAGAAGGGAATTTTATCTTTAACAAGGAAAAATTGGCAGAATATGGTGCAAAGGTAAAATTATTTAATGGCGTAAATGAGTGGTTTGAACGAATACGGGAATATGGAAAAGAGCATAATGTTATTGTAGAACATTATATTATTTCGTCTGGGCTTAAAGAGATGATAGAAGGAACTAAAATTGCCCAAAATGGAGCATTTGAAAAAATTTATGCGAGCTCTTTTTACTATAATAACAGAGGTGTTGCTAAATGGCCGGCGCAAGTAATTAATTATACGAGTAAAACACAATTTTTGTTTAGAATTGAAAAAGGTGTTTTGGATATTAATGACCCAGGTGTTAATGATTATTTTTCGCCAGAAGAAATGCGAGTTCCCTTTAGAAATATGGTTTACATAGGTGATAGTGATACAGATATTCCGTGTATGAAATTAGTCAATTCTTATGGTGGTCATTCAATTGGTGTTTATAATCCAATCACTCAAGATAAAGCAAAAGTTCATAGAATGATTAAAGACAAACGTATTAAATATTTTGCCCCAGCAGATTATTCAGAAGGTTTAGAATTGGATTGTATTGTAAAAGCAATTATTGATAAAACTGCAGCATATGAGGTTCTGGAGAATAAGTACTTTGACAATATAGCAGAAGCAAGGGCAGAATAATAAAATAAGATAATAGAAATAGTTTAATACGAAAAATAAGGAATGTTTTAATTATAAAGGGGGAATAGTAACATTATTCCCCCTTTATTTTTTACATGAAACAAGCCCAAAACGTTCCTGAGATTCGTAGAGTATCACACTATACGAAAAAATCCCCGGAATTCCTTTATTTTTCGAAATTCCGGGGATTTTTGACGGTAATCACATGACTGCTAATAGAGCAGAAAGCTTTTGCATATTCTGTTGTTTAAGTTCCATGGAAGGATGCACATATCGATTCATGGTAATGTTTACACTGGCATGCCCCAGGATTTCACTCAGGCTTTTGACATCGAAGCCAAGCTCTATACACCGCGTGGCAAATGTATGTCTTAATGCATGAAAGTTTACAGGAGTCAGCCCACATTGCCTTTGTACATAATAGAAATAATTCTGCATGGTACGTGGTTCTATATATTCTTCATCAGGAGATGCAAGAACATACCCCTGACGATTGGGAAATTCCCGTTGGATGAGTTGTACAAGATTATCCGGAATAGGAATTGTACGGATTGAACATTTACTTTTGGGTGATGTGACTGTAATATGCGTCTTTTGGGAAGTAGATTCAGGAATCTGCAATCTCTGCATTGTTTTATGCACATAAATGGATTTCTCCTGAAATGAAATATCTTCCCATTTTAAGGCACAAATCTCACCGACCCGCATTCCTGTAAAAAGACATAACAAGATTCCTATATTTCTTTCAGATATATTTGCATAAAGATATCTGCAAAGGATTTCCTGTGCGGAACGTGAGATGATTACAGTATCTGGCGCAGTCTGTCGGATAATGATTTCCTTTCCTGTACTCGGCGGCTGATAGCCCTGTATCTGGGCATATCTGAGCAGGCTTCGCATCAGTGAAAGAATATCTGCCACAGTCTTAGGCGAAAGCCCTTCTCCGGAAATTCCACCATGATCAAGAAGATCCTCACAGAACTTCTGTATTCGTGATGAGGTCAGTTCGTTTAGCGGAGCATTATCAAATTCCGGTAAAATGTGGGAATGAATAATATTATTATATTTCACATAGGAAGATTTCTTTATCTGCGCCTGTATTGAATTGAGCCAGTCATCTGCTAATTTTCTGATAAAACAGGGTGGCATTGTACTTTGGGAGACTTGTCTGCTGGTAGGCGGGTTGGATTCAATGTGGATAATAGCCTGACTGCGTTTTTGTTTTACTTCCTTATAGGTTGGAGCATATACATATCCATAAATAGCTTTTCCGGTCTGTGACCGTGCTTTAATGTATCGGCCTTCCCAACGTCCATCTTTTCGCTTGTAAATATTTTCACCTTTTCTTGGCATACTGATAATTCTCCTTTCGATATTCGTATGACGATAATTTTACGATGAATGAGCTAAGCTTTTTAGCCCTATATAGCGAATTGATGAACGAACCTCCTTAAAAAGTTAACAAAAGCGAATGTTAATATAGATATACTTTATTGAAAAAGCATAGAATTTAATTGATTTTCCTGGAAATATTGACAAAATATGTTGCATTATGTAGAATTACTTGTAGTTGCGAATTATTGAATTCAAAAGAAATCACTTCATAGAGTGTGATACTCTGTGAAATTTGTCGAAAATGAGGTGACTTTCGTCATGTGGTTTATGTATGAGTACACAGAAAATGAAATCACAGAACTTAACCAATCTTATGACACCAGACTGTCAGAGGAAGAGAAGAAAAAGATATTTATACCTATCTACGACTGCATGAAGAAATATCAGGGCTCCTGGCATATAGAACAGAAGCCAGCATTCAAAAATTGTTTTCTTATCGAATGCAGAGACAGAAATGATTTGGCAGATATGCTGCACAGGCTGCAATGCGCTGATATTTTAGCAGAGAATATTACCGCAAATGTCATAGCCTTACTTCCTGAACAGGAAGTATTCTTACGAAATCTGATGATGCCGGAAACGAAAAAGATTTCTATGTCAACAGGATACATCAAAGATGGAAGAACCTATGTGACCAAAGGCCCTCTGCAGGGAAGGGAAAAAATGATCAGCAGAATAGACCGGCATAAAAGGCTGGCAAAGCTGAGATTTGCAGCAGGAAATACTGACAGGGAATTATATGCAGGGCTTGAGATTATTTCAAAAAGCTGAGCATAGAAAATCAATAAACCTGCATCGAAGAAGGAAGAGAAAGCGAATGAAGGAGAACAATGCGATGAGGAACAAAACAGAACCCGAAGTCAGAGTCTGTAACAGAGACTGTGGCTTGTTTGTGTTGGGAAAATACAAAAGAGACAGCTATAAAGAATAAACAGCTAAGAAATAAAAAGATGACATAACAATAAAAAGAAAAGGTTTTAGGGAATAACAAATGAGTGAAAGCAACAAAAAAAGCAAACGAAAAATAGAACACTGGGAACTGGTGTCCCTGTTGTTAATGGTGTATGACTTTATAGCAATTCTGGTATCTTACCTTGCCGCATTGTGGCTCAGGTTTGACTGTAGATTTGATGGCATCCAGAAAGATTACATACAGACCTATTTCCGCACTGCATGGATTTATGCGACGTTCTGTATAGTTGTGTTTTGGTTTCTTCGTCTTTATAAAAGCATCTGGAGATTTGCAAGTTATACAGAGCTGATCCGTGTGATCCTTGGAACAGTGATCACAGGTTTAGTCCATGTTATTGGCGTGACTGTCTGTGTGGAGAGAATGCCGGTTTCCTATTATGTATTCGGTATTATCATCCAGTTCTGCCTGACATTGGGCGTTAGATTTGCATATCGTTTTGTTTTACTTCTGAGAGGAAGAAGAAATGAAAATGCACCTTATGAAAAAAGAGTAATGCTGATTGGTGCCGGAAGTGCAGGGCAGATGATCTTCCGCGATATCAAACATGCCAAAGAAACCAGTGAGAAGGTATATTGCTTTATTGATGACAATGAGAATAAATGGGGCAGATATATTGATGATGTTCCGGTGTTTGGTGGCAGAGAGCGCATTATGGAAGCAGTTGCCAAATTTGGTATCGAAAAGATTTATGTAGCCATCCCAAGTGCTAAACCTGAGGATAAAAGAGAAATCTTAAGGGTTTGCAATGAGACAAATTGTGAGCTGATGAATCTGCCGGGAATGTATCAGCTTTATACAGGTGAAGTTTCCGTAAGTAAAATGAAACCAGTCCAGATAGAAGATCTTCTTGGCAGAGATCCGATTAAGACGGATATGGATGAGGTTTTCAGATATATTACAGGAAAGGTTGTTCTGGTTACTGGCGTTGGTTCCATTGGCTCTGAATTAGCCAGACAGATTGCAGCACATGATCCGAAACACCTGATTTTATTTGATATTTATGAAAACAATGCCTATGACATTCAGCAGGAACTGAGAAAGAAATATCCAAATCTGAAGTTGGATACCATTATCGGTTCCGTCCGTGACAGTAGAAAAATTTTCAAAGTATTTGAAGACTATAGACCGGAAATCGTATACCATGCAGCAGCGCATAAGCATGTGCCGCTTATGGAAGACAGCCCATGCGAAGCGATTAAAAATAATGCAATGGGTACATACAAAACAGCATATGCGGCAATGGCTCACGGATGTAAACGATTTGTACTGATCAGTACGGATAAGGCAGTAAACCCGACAAACATCATGGGTGCGTCCAAACGTCTCTGCGAAATGATCATTCAGGCATTTGACCATAAGATTAAAGAGGGAAAAGCAGATGAGATTCCACAGCTTTTTACACATGGAATGGATGAAGTGGTTGGTTCACCGAATGTACTGGAAGGCTTAAAGACAACACAGACAGAGTTTGTGGCAGTGCGATTTGGAAATGTACTGGGAAGTAATGGTTCTGTAATTCCGCTGTTTAAGAAACAGATTGAAGCTGGCGGGCCGGTTACGGTTACACATCCGGATATTATCAGATATTTCATGACAATTCCGGAGGCAGTGAGTCTGGTGCTTCTTGCCGGAACATATGCGAAAGGCGGAGAAATCTTCGTGCTGGATATGGGCGAACCGGTGAAAATCGATACACTGGCGCGAAACCTAATCAGACTGTCAGGATATAAACCAGATGTAGATATTAAATTGACATACACAGGCCTCAGACCGGGCGAGAAGCTGTATGAAGAAAAGCTGATGGCAGAAGAAGGGCTTAAGAAGACCAAGAATGATCTGATTCATATAGGATGCCCGATTCCGTTTGATGTGGGAGAGTTCCTGGAGCAGCTGGAAGGGCTTCTGGAAGCTGCTTACAAGAACAAGGATGATATCAGAGACAGAGTGCAGAGAGTTGTGAGTACTTATCATCCGGCATAAATACAGCAATCAGAAATAAAGAATGCAGATTGGAAAGGTCTATTGTGAGTGATCATAATAGGCCTTTGCCATTTTAATAAATGAAGTTAACGATAATAAAAATGTAATTTGCAATAGAAATTTTATATTAAAAATTAAGTGTGGTTAAAAGGAGAGAGCAAAAATGTTTAAAGTCGATGCTGAAAAAAATATACCAACGAGAATCATAAAATTCAGTCCGCCAGATATAAGTGAATTAGAAATCGCAGAAGTAGCAGAGGCACTTCGTTCCGGATGGATTACAACCGGACCAAGAACTAAAGAATTAGAACGAAGACTGGCAGAGTATTGTCATACATCAAAAACTGTTTGCTTAAACTCAGCAACAGCAGCAGAAGAGTTGAACTTAAGAGCTTGTGGAATCGAACCTGAAGATGAAGTGATTGTGCCAGCTTATACTTACACTGCATCAGCTTCTGCAGCCATTCACTGCGGAGCAAAAGTGATTTTTGTAGATAGTCAGAAAGATAACTGTGAAATGGATTATGACAAAGTTGCAGAAGCGATTACAGAAAAAACAAAAGCAGTTGTAGCAGTTGATCTTGGTGGCATTATCTGTGATTATGATAAATTATATGCTGCAATTGAAAGCAAAAAACATTTATTCAAAGCAAAAGAAGGCGACAGCCTTGGAGCAAGAATTCAGCAGGCAATTGGTCGCGTAATGGTATTTGCTGATTGTGCCCATGCATTGGGAGCAAGCAAAGAGGGAAAGATGGCCGGAGAATGGGCTGATTTCACAAGCTTTTCCTTCCATGCAGTGAAGAACTTCACGACTGCAGAAGGCGGTGCTTCTACATGGCGTGATATTCCAGGCGTTGATAATGAAGAAATCTATAAACAGTTCCAGTTATACAGTCTTCACGGACAGAGTAAGGATGCACTTGCAAAAACACAGCTTGGTGCGTGGGAGTATGACATTGTAGGTCCATGGTATAAATGTAATATGACAGACATTATGGCAGCGATCGGACTTCGCCAGTTAGACCGCTACCCGGGAATGCTTGAGCGAAGAAAAGAAATTGTTGCAAAATATGATGCAATGTGTGATGAACTTGGAGTGAAACACTTAGTTCACAGTGGAGAAAACTTCAACTCTTCTCATCATCTGTACCTGACACGTATTCCGGGAATCAGTGATGAAACAAGAAGAAAAATCATCATTAAGCTTGCAGAACGAGGCGTAAACACAAACGTTCACTATAAACCACTTCCGATGATGACAGCATATAAAGAAATGGGATGGGATATTAAGGACTTCCCAAATGCATATGCGTATTATGAGAATTTGATTACATTGCCACTGCATACAAAGCTGAGCGATGAGGATGTGGAGTATGTGATTGAGAATTATAAAGAAGTGGTTGAGGAATATATTTCACAGAAGGAGATTGATTAATGCTCAAAAAATGGGAAACTCTGCCAGATTTTATGAAGAATGATGAAGTTAGGGTTTATTACAATTCACTACAAAAGAAAAAAATAAGTATATTTTTGAAGAGAGCAATGGATTTAGTCGGTGGAGTGATTCTATTAATTATATTAGTAATTCCAATGGCAATTATAGCTGTAATGATTAAGTTGGATTCTGAAGGGCCAGTGTTTTACAGACAGGAAAGAGTTACAACATACGGTAAACATTTTAAAATTCATAAATTCAGAACAATGGTTAGTAATGCTGATAAGATTGGATCAGTTGTAACTGTTGGAAACGATAGCCGTATAACAAAAGTAGGTGCAAAACTTAGAGGCTGCCGACTTGATGAGTTGCCGCAGGTTTTTGATCTTATTTCTGGAAATATGAGTTTTGTAGGCACACGACCAGAAGTTGTGAAGTATGTCGAAAAGTATAAGCCAGAATATATGGCGACATTGTTGCTTCCGGCAGGTATTACAAGTGAAGCAAGCATTCGTTATAAAGATGAAGCTAAATTGTTAGATGGTGCAGAAGATGTAGACAAAGTATATATAGAAGAAGTTCTTCCAGGAAAAATGAAATATAATCTTGAGAGTATTAAAAGATTTTCCTTTGTGGGAGAGATTGTTACAATGTTCAGAACTGTGTTTGCAGTACTTGGAAAGAATTATGAATAAAAAGAGAGTGAAAGATGGTTACTATAAGAGAAGTTAAATCAGAGGAAAAGAAAATAATAGATGAGATAGTGACAATACATTTAAATACCTTCACCGGATTTTTCCTTACTTTTATGGGGAGGGGTTTTTTGAAACAAATGTACCAATCATATTGTGATCATGAAGGATCGGGATTGTTAGTTGCTGAAGATAATGGGAAATCTATTGGTTTTGTGGCGTACTCTTCAAATTTTAGTGATTTATATAAATTTATGATTAAAACTCGTTTGGTTCAGTTTGGATGGTATAGCATAGGAGCATTTTTTCGAAGACCGTCTGCATTTATGCATATAATAAAAGCATTTTGGAAGCCAGGAGAAGTGAAACGTAAGGAAAAGTATGTTGAATTATCGTCAATTGGTGTAGATCCGGATTCAAAATCAAAAGGTATCGGTTCGATGTTAATTGACAATTTGAAGAAACTAGTAGACTTTGAAAAATATGCCTATATTACATTGGAAACGGATGCGGTTAATAATGAAGGTGCAATTCGTTTTTATGAAAAAAATGGATTTGTTAGAGAGAGAATGTTTGTAACAGAAGAAGGCCGTAAGATGTATGAATATAGGTTTGTGGGAGAAAAACAATGAATATATTATATTTTGCATCAGTAGATTTTTATCAAAAACCTAATCCATCATTTCATCTTATGCATTCGATGATTTCTGATTTGCTAGAAAATGGAAATAAGATAAATTACATTGGATGTGCAATAGAAGGAATAGAAAGGCATATACCTGTTGAATTTGAGGAAAATCCTAATTTTTTATATAACGTTGTAGACATGCCAAACACAAAAAAATCAAATTTTATTAAGAGATATCTAGATGGGATAAAATATGCTTTTTTAGCTAAGAAATACGTAAAAGAAATGATTTTAAATAGTGATGTTATCTTTATTCAGTCATCACCTACAGCATTATATAATATTACTGTTGTCAAGAAATTAGCTGGAAAAAACAAGAAAATAATATATAATGTTCAGGATATGTTTCCAGGGAGCAGTGTTGCTAGTGGTGTTATGTCCAAAAAGTGGATGCAAAAAGTTTTTTTTGCACTTCAAAAAAAAGCTTATAGGAAATCGGATGTTATTGTCGCAATTTCTGAAGATATGAAAGACAAATTGATAGAACAAGAAGTGCCAGCAGAAAAAATAGAAGTAATTGTTAATTGGTTTGATGATAGAACCGTATCTGAAGTGGAATGGGAAAGCAATCGATTTGTATCGATTGCTAATATGGATAAAAAGCATTTCTATGTGCAGTATGCAGGAACGATGGGATATGTATTCGATTATCATATGATTATTAAAGTTGCAAAAATATTGAAAAAAGAACACAATATCATTTTTCAAATGATAGGAGAAGGCAGTCAAAAACAAGACTTTATTAATGCTGTTCAAGAAAATAATTTAGATAATATTGTTTTTTTTCCACTTCAAAAACAAGATATGGTTTCAGATGTTTATAGTGCTTGTTCTACATGTATTATTCCTTTAAAGCATGGTGTGATTGGCAATTCTGTTCCAAGTAAAGCTGGTTTATTAATGGCATGTAAAAGATCAATTGTTACGTCGACAGATAAGGGTTCTAAATATAATTCAATGATTAAGGAAAATGGATTAGGTTTTGCATATGGCGATGATGAGCCGGAAAAAATGGCACAGGCTATATTAAAATTGAGTAAGGATGAAAAGCTATGCAAAGACATGGGGCTACGTGGGTACGAATTTGGACATGAACTTTATTCTAGAGCTGAAAACATGAGGAAATACATAAAGTTGTTTGAGAGAATGACAGAATAAAAGGAGCGAATACAATGAATAAGAAAGGGAAAAAAATTGGTGTTTGGGGACAATATGGAGATGGAGGTCCGATTGCAGATGGACAAGCAGTTAGAACTACTATCACAACGCAGGAATTGATTAAAAAATATGGAGAATCAGAAGTATGTATTTTAAATACAAATGCGTGGAAAAAACATCCAATTAAATTCTTTTTTGATACTATAAATCTTTTGAAAAAATGTGAAAATGTTATTATCCTACCAGCAGACAATGGACTTCGAATAGTGGTTCCTATTTACAATATATTTAATAAAATATTCAAACGCAAATTGATATATATTGTTATAGGTGGTTTTTTGCCAGCATTTTTAAAAAAAAATCTTTCATATGTAAAAATGCTAAATAAATATGAAGTTTTGTTTGTTCAAACACCTAATTTAAAAAGAGACTTGTCTGAATTGGGATTAGAACATATTGAAATGATGACTAACTTTAAACTACAGTCAATAAGAAAGTTAGAAGATGTTCAGTTAAATACAGATGATTGTGTAAAATTATGTGTTTTATCACGACTCACAAAAGATAAAGGAATTGAGGATGCAATAGAAGCGGTTAAGTTGGCTAATTCATTACTTGATGGTCCTAAAGTACATTTGGATTTATATGGAATAGTACCGGAGTATTATCAAGAAGATTTTGATGAAATTGTTAAAAAGAATGATGAAATAGTGACATATAAAGGTGTTGCAAACTATAATCAAACAGCGACAGTATTAAAAAATTATTTTGCAATGCTTTTTCCAACATATTTTCATGGGGAAGGATTTGCTGGATGTCTAATTGACGCATTTTTTGCAGGCATACCGGTAATTACAACAGATTGGTTATATAACAAAGATGTAGTAAAAGATGGTGAGAATGGGATTTTAGTACCCATTAAAAATTCTCAAAAAATTGCTGAAGCTATAACTAGACTTTATCAGAATAGAGATTTGGCCAAACAAATGTCATTGAATAATATTGAAAAAGCTAAAGATTATACGGCTGAAAAAGTATTAGAAAAGCTTTATTGTTATCTTGATTCATAATTATTGGAGTTAAAATGAATAGAAAAATAGAATATATATTACGAATAATTTTTAATGTCTTTCGGTTTATAATACTGAAATTGATTTATGGTGTGCGAATAAACAATTCATGGAAGACACTTGTAAGTTCTAAATCGGACATTAATATAACTAATAAGGGACGTATTAATCTTGGAGTAATGTGTAATATTGAGAAGAACACACAAATTAGAGCTACAGGTGGTGAGATTTCCATAGGAAACAATGTTTACATAAATAGAAATTGTAATATTGTTTCTCATAAGAAGATATCTATCGAAGACAATGTTACTATAGGCCCAAATGTCTGTATATATGATCATGATCACAACTATAAAAAAGAAAAAACTGGTGATGATTATATTTCAAAGGAAGTTATTATTGGGGCGGGAACTTGGATCGGATCAAGTTGTGTTATTACAAAAGGAGTAAGGATTGGTTCTAACTGTGTAATTGCAGCCGGAACAATTGTGACAAAGGATGTTCCTAGTAATATGATTATCCGGTCTAAATGTGAATATGTTATGAAAAAGATAGAGGATTAATTATGAAAAGAGCGATAATTGTAACAGAAAACAGCTATCCAGAAGGTGATGCTGGTGCAGTACGTCAACATGCTTTTGCAAAAATGCTTACAGAAATGGACTATGATGTGTTAGTTATAGGATATGGTATGCCGACAGACGGAAAAATTTGTACTTATGATGAAATAAAATATATTTCATACAGATGCAATAGCCAAAGAAAAATTCAACGTATATGGAATCGAGTAATGTTCGGAAATAAAGTATTTGACTATATTTCTAATAATTATTTGGAGTTGGATTTGTTATTTGTTGTTGATTTGATGCCCAAAGCTTTTAAAAAGCTCTCACAATTGAAAGAGAAATATAATTGTACACTTATTCATGATTCTGTAGAATGGTATTCTCCAGAAGAATTTAGATATGGAAAATATGATTTAGCATATCAGCGAAAAGAGTACACTAATACTAAAGCAATTGATAAAATGTGGAATGTTATTGCAATTAGTAGATATTTAGAAAAACATTTTCATAATAGAGCTAACAAAGTTATACGCATACCAGTAATAATGGATGTTAGTAATATAAAATATAGAATAAACGTTGAATCAAGTAAAAAAATCATATTTTCCTATACGGGTGGACCAGGAAAAAAAGATTTTCTAAAAGAGATAATAAATGGATTTGCACTTTTAGATTCTAGAGAATTGCAGAAAATTGAACTAAATATTATCGGAGTCAATAAAGAACAGTTGATCGATATGTGTGAGGTGGATAAAAATGCAATCTCTATTTTAGGATCCTCTTTAAAAATTCACGGAAGAGTGAAAAGGGATATTGCAATGAAATATATAATGAAGTCAGATTATTCGCTACTTATAAGAGATGAAAATCTCCGCTATGCTAAAGCAGGATTTCCTACAAAAATAGTTGAAAGTTTAGCATGCGGAACGCCACCTTTATGCAATTATTCATCGGATTTGGAATTATATTTAAATGATAAGAAAAATTCAATTATTGCTAATGGACATTCACCAGAAGATGTTTGTGATGCAATAAGAAAAGCGATAGGCATTATGGGGGAAAAGGATAGAGAAAGTATGCGAAAGAATGCAAGAGATACAGCTTTGACATATTTTGATTATTCTACATATAAGGAGTTATTGAGGAATGTATGTAGAAATTGATATTAATACTTAAAATATTCATATGTTGAAAGGAGGAGAAGAATGGTATTAAATATATCGGAAGCTAGAAAGTATTTATTATTATTGTGGATAATAATTGCGTCTGGCGTATGGACGATTAGTGTTCCATCCTCGTTAACAATATTTATTAATTTTGTCCTAGCTGTGGGTATGTTGATTTTTTTGTGTGGCAAAGGAGTTTTGCGAACAGCAGTAACTTTTTCAATATTTATAGTCCTTTTATTATGTGCATTTTTGTTGAATTATGATTTTTCAGCATGGATGTCATATGCATTTATTCTTTGTTTTTGCATTATGGGAATGTATATTAGTTTTTTTTGGCAAAAGGGAGAATTTTTAGATAAGTATACAAATATTATATTAATAGTAGCGGCAATCTCTTTAATAATGTATGCTTTTAGGGGATGGTTGGCTAGTCATCAAGGTGGGTTTCCAGTAGTAGAAGGGCAAGCAGTTTCATATACAAATTTCTATATATATCTATATTGCCGTGAATTACCAAATCGTAATTGTGCGATATTTTGGGAACCAGGAGCTTTTGCCGTATTTATGGGTGTTGCCCTATATAATATTTTAGTTAATGATAAAAAAAATAAAGTGTTAAAACTTTTACTTTTGATTGTAACATTGTTTACCACCCAATCAACATTAGCTTATACAGTTGTTTTATTTGCAATACTTCTATTCTTGCTAAACAGAAATAATGATATGAGTTTATATCAGAAAATTGTTGTTGGATTTTTAGCAATTACAATTATTTTGTTGGCAATGGATGAAATGGGTATATTTCAAAATATTCAAGAAAAATTATTTACGGGTTTACAAACAAATGCATCTAGTAGAGCAAGAAATGTGGCTCAAATGGTAGATATACAAATAGTTTTAAAATCGCCTGTAATAGGTGTGGGGTTTGAAAAGTATCTTGATCAAGTTCATTTAATAGGAGCGATGTTTGGGCAAAATTGGACCATGGCAGCAAATACATTTACTTTTATGGGTGCAATTTTGGGGATTCCTTATGTAGTTGCTACAATAATTGGAATATGTAAAATATATCCTCAAAATGCAAGGGGGATAGTTAAATGTGTCAGTGCTTGTTTTTGGATTTGGTTGTTTGTTACTCAGAATTTTGCTCAAAAACCCATATTTTATTGTTTAATCTTTTTAGGATATACATGTAGTGCTTTTGAGGAAGTGGAGGTTGAGAAGAATGGATAATGGATTCGATATTCCAATTGTGTTATTTTTGTTTAAGAGATCTGATACAGTATTAAGAATTATCAAGGTTCTTTCTGGAATTAAACCACAGAAGATATATCTTTTGTCAGATCAAGGACGAGATGAAAAAGAAAAACAATTAGTAGAAAAAACTAGAAACGTTATTGAAAAAAGTATAGATTGGGAATGTGAATTAATAAAAAACTATGCAGTAGAGAACCGCGGAGTATATAGAAATATAGGCGAAGGTGCGAGATGGGTATTTGAACACGAAAAGACAGCTATATTTTTAGAGGATGACAATCTTCCAGAAGTTAGTTTTTTCCCTTATTGTAAGGAATTATTGGAAAGATATAAGAATAATCAGAAGGTATTATGGATATGTGGTACAAATTATCTAGGAGAGTATAATTCGGAATACAGCTATATGTTCACACAACATTTATTGCCATGTGGATGGGCCTCTTGGTCTAATAAATTTTTGGAAAATTATGATGGGGAAATGTTGACATATAATGATCCGTACAAAAGGGAAAAATTTTGCGAATCCTATGAGTCTAAAGCATTATTACGCCAAAGATTAGCGAGTTTAGAAGGCGAATATCGTAGAAAGGGAGAAGATAATGGGTTTAAGTCATGGGATTATCAAATGCTCTTTTCACTACGAAGCAATGAAATGGTTGGTATTTCACCAGTATATAATCAGATTAGAAATATTGGAGCCGATCAGTTCTCAATACATGGTGGAACAAGTTTGGATAAAACCATGACTAAAAGATTTTGTGAAATACAAACTAGGGAGATGGAATTTCCTTTAAAACATCCATGTAAAGTGGAATTAGATAGAAAATATGAAGATTTAATTAGCAATATAATCTTGCTTCCATTAAGTATGAGAATCAAAATACGAATAAATTCTGTAATCAAGAAACTGTTGCATATAGATCCTTATGCAAGTTTGTCGGTTGAACTAAAAAAGGTTATACACAAAAAATAATAATTATAATATTTAGGAGGAATAGAGATGTCTTTATTTGCAGGAAAAACACTTATGATCACAGGGGGAACAGGTTCTTTTGGAAACGTTGTACTTAATCGTTTCCTTAAAACAGATATTGGAGAAATTCGCATATTCTCTCGTGATGAAAAAAAGCAGGACGATATGCGTCATGAATTTCAGGTTAAGATGCCAGAGGTTGCTGATAAAATTAAATTTTACATCGGAGATGTAAGAAATATACAGTCTTGCAAAAATGCAATGCATGGTGTGGATTATATTTTCCACGCAGCAGCGCTTAAACAGGTTCCATCATGTGAGTTCTTCCCGATGGAAGCTGTACAGACAAACGTAATCGGAACAGATAATGTCCTTACAGCAGCAATTGAAGCGGGCGTAGAGACTGTTATTTGTCTTTCTACAGATAAAGCAGCTTACCCGATTAATGCAATGGGAAAAACAAAAGCACTTGAAGAATCCGTAGCTATTGCGAAATCTAGATACAGTGGAAAAACCAAAATCTGCTGTACACGTTATGGTAATGTAATGTGTTCTCGAGGATCAGTTATTCCGCTTTGGATTGATCAGATCAAAGCAGGAAATCCGATTACTGTTACAGAGCCGAATATGACAAGATTTATCATGTCTTTAGAAGAAGCTGTTGACCTTGTCCTTTATGCATTTGAGCATGGTGAGAATGGAGATCTTCTTATTATGAAAGCACCGGCTTGTTCTATTGGTCTTCAGGCAGAAGCGGTGTGCGAGATGTTCGGCGGAAAAAAAGAAGATATTAAAGTGATTGGTATACGCCATGGTGAGAAGATGTATGAAACATTGCTCACGAATGAAGAATGTGCAAAGGCAATTGACCTTGGAGGTTTCTATCGTGTTCCGGCGGATAACCGTAGTTTGAACTATGATAAGTATTTCAAAGAAGGTGATGTTGAACGTAATAAATTAACAGAGTTTAATTCAAATAACACCAAACTTCTTAACAAAGAAGAGATTATAGAAAAAATGAAAGAACTCGCTTATATTCAGGAAAGATTAACTGAAGAGTAAAGAATACTAGAGCGTGTCTGAAAAACATTTTAAATTGTTTATTTTAACCAAATTAATATTGAGGCGATACAAATAAATCCCAAGTAGGTTGCAGCTAATTTGTCATAACGTGTAGCGATTCGTCGGAATGCTTTTAATTTCAGAAAATACTTTTCTACTAAATGGCGTTCTTTGTATAACCACCAATCACAATGACGTTCAAATTTAGCTCCCTTTCGGGATGGAATGGTTGGCTCTCCACCGCGGGCGTACACATAATCAAGTAATTTATTACTGTCGTATCCTCGGTCAGCTAACACATTGCTTCCGTTTATTTCAATTTGATCGAGCAAAGGGATTGCATAATTGATATCATTACGCTGTCCCTCACTGATCATTAAATAAACTGGATATCCATAGGCATCTACTGCCGCATGGATTTTGGTGCTGGCTCCTCCACGGCTATGCCCGATTTCATTTGAAGGCCCCCTTTTTTTGCACCGGCACTATGCTGGTGCGCCTGGATAATAGAAGCATCAATGGATAATTCTTCCAATTCTGCTTCAAGACTTAAAATACGGAAAATATTATCAAGGATACCATCATCGATCCATTTTCGGAATCGGCTATAGACAGTTTTCCATGAACCATAACGTTCAGGAAGATCGCGCCAAGGTGCCCCACTACGTGCAAGCCATACAATTCCATTCATAATGATACGATTGTCTTTCCTTGGACGTCCTTGTTTTCCAGTATTTTCAGGAGGTAATAAAGGTTCAATGCGAAGCCATTCTTCATCAGTCAACTCATATCGTCTCAACATAGTGAACACCCCTTTTTCTTTATTTTATCATGAAAAAGGGAAATAAAACATGCGTTTTGTGCAATTTTTATTTTTCAGACACGCTCTAGACGGGAGGCAGTATTTTTGAAGAGAATAAGAAATAAAATTCGGAGTATTCCTGTAGGAGCAAAGTCGGCTGTTGTATATACTGCATCTTCTGTTTTTACACGTGGACTAGCAATTATTTCTGTTCCGATTTTTACAAGATTGATGACGACAGAACAGATAGGTGTGGTTAATATTTATAATTCGTGGTATTCATTGATTAGTGCTTTTGCGACATTGTCATTGACATCAGGTGGATTTGCAGTGGCTATGAAAGAATATTCAGATAAAAGAGATGAGTATGAGTCTTCAATATTAACGTTGACATCTATTGTGGCATTTATAATTGCGTTAGTGTATGCGATTGCACCCATATTTTGGCAAAAAACACTTGGATTACCCAATTCATTGATTGTTCTAATGTTGATTGGTTTTCTTTTTGCTCCGGCGAGAGATTTTTGGCTTTCAAGACAAAGGTATGAATATAAATATAAACTTGCTGGTGCAGTTTCTATAATTACAGCGATTATGGCAACACTTGCATCGATAATAGCTGTTGTATATATGAGTAATCAAAACCTTAAAGAAACAGCATTAGGAAGACTTTTTGCTAATTACGTTATTATATATGGTGTAGCGGCAGTAATATGGTTATATATATTAATAAGAGGAAAGAAATGGTACTGTAAAGAGTATTGGAAAATCTCTCTTACAATCAGTATTCCACTTATAGGATACAATATTGCTGGACAGGTGTTGAATGTTTCCGATCGAATGATGATTGGTCGTTTAGTAAATAATAGTGCTGTGGGAATATATGGTACATTGTACACTGTAAGTTCACTTTCTCTATTAGTATGGCAAGCAATAAATGCATCTTTTGTTCCATATTTATTTCAAAATATTGAAAAAAAAGATCATAATATAAAGAAAATTTCAAATATGCTTTTGGAGGCGTACGCAGTGATTGCTGTGTTATTAACTTTCTTTGCACCAGAAATAGTGAAAATTCTAGCTACCAAAGAATATTATGAAGCTATTTATATTATGCCCTCTATCGCGGCTGGAGTTTTCTTTACCTCTTATGCGAACTTGTATTCAAATGTTGCTGTTTATTATAAAAAAACTAAATATGTAATGTATCCAGCAATAATTGCGGCGGGAATTAATTTGATATTAAATTATGTATTTATTAAATTATTTGGATATATGGCAGCAGCATACACCACACTTTTTTCGTATATAGTATTAGCAGCTCTTCAAGCAATTTGGAGTAAAAAAGTATGCAGAGAAAATGATAATGCAATAAGTAACATTTATGATAATAAAAAATTGGTTATTTTGGCTGTTGTAACTACAGGTGTATCATTACTTGCTATTCCATTGTATTCAAATATAATTATTAGATATATATTTATTCTTGGTGGAATTATTGTGACTATAATTATTGTCAATAGAATTTTAAAAAGTGAAATGATAAAAGATAAGAGAAAATGAAAAATAGCAAGATGAGTTATACTTGATATTATAATTTGAGATGATACTTCTTATAAAGAATGAAGAGAGAGTGTATAATACAGAGGGAGAGATTTAATATGGCAAAACGACTAATTATTTTGGGCGCAGGTGGATATGGAAGAACTGTAGTAGACCTAGCTGAACAATTAGGATATGCACCTATTATTATGTTAGATGATAAGTTCACTGATTTTAAGCTTTCCACGTTTCATTCTTATGTTGATTCGAATACAGAGTTTGTAGTAGCATTTGGTAATAATCAGTTTAGACTAAAGTGGTGTAATAAGATTGTGGAGTCAGGAGCAAAACTAGCGACTTTGATACATCCAACTGCTTATGTAAGTCCTAAAGCGAAGATTTTGGAAGGGTGTGTTGTTTTACCTAAAGCAATAGTTAATACAGGAGTAGAGGTGAGGCGCGGTTCTATTATTAACCTGGGATGCATTGTAGATCATGATACGGTTATTGATGAAGGGTGTCATATTTGTGTAGGAGCTATCATTAAGGGGGAAAATACGATTTCATCTTTACAAAAAATTGAAGCTGGAGCTGTTATAGATAGAGGAATGTTGAAATAAAACTTTTTTTGACTTTATAAAGATGCGAAGAAAACGGAAAAACAGAGGCGAACGCGCCTTACTAGGAGAAAAATTAATGGTGGAACATAGTTTTAAATGGAAAAATGACGGCCGTACAAAGGTAATGATCGGCTGTGGAACACGTCCGGAGATTATTCGTCTTGCAGCGGTAATCAAAAGATGTAGAGAATATTTTGATTGTTGCGTTGTATATTACAATCAGAACTGGGACAAGAATCTTTCTACTGTTTTCTGGGAAGATTTTGAGTTGACAAATATTTTTGGAGAATTTGGTCCGGACATTTTAGTACCGGTTGTTGGAGAGAATCTCGGAGTAACATGTGGTAATATTTTAGGAAGATCTTTTGAGCTTCTTTCTGAATTACAGCCAGATGGATATCTTGTATTAGGAGATACAAATTCATGTCTTTCAGCAATCTCAGCAAAGAGATTACATATTCCACTTTTCCATATGGAAGCTGGAAACAGATGTAAAGATGAGTGTCTGCCGGAAGAGACAAACAGACGTATCGTAGATGTTATTTCTGATGTAAATCTTTGCTACTCTGAATTTGCACGTAAGTATCTGGCAGATACAGGTCTTCCGAAAGAGAGAACCTATCAGACAGGATCTCCAATGGCAGAGGTTCTTCGTATGAATTTGGAAAAGATTCAGAAGAGTGATGTCTTAGAAAGACTTGGACTTGAAAAAGATAAATACATTCTTCTTTCCGCACATCGTGAAGAAAATATTGATTCCGAGAAGAACTTCTTAAGTCTCTTTACAGCAATTAATGCACTTGCGGAGAAATATGATATGCCGATTCTGTATTCTTGTCATCCAAGATCAAAGAATCGTTTAGAGAAGAGTGGATTTAAGCTTGATCCAAGAGTAAGAGTAAATGAGCCACTTGGATTTAATGACTACAATAAGCTTCAGATGAATGCATTAGCTATCGTGTCTGACTCTGGAACATTGCCGGAAGAGAGTTCTTTCTATCTTTCTATCGGTCATCCGATCGCTGCGGTATGTATCCGTACATCAACAGAGAGACCGGAAGCGTTAGAAGCAGGAGATTTCATCTTAGCCGGTATTACAACAAAGGAACTCTTAAATGCTACAGATATGGCAATTGCGATGAAGCAGAACGGTGTGCTTGGTAAACCTTGTCCGGACTATGTAGACGAAACAGTATCTATGAAGGTTGTTCGTATCATTCAGGGATATGTGAATGTAGTCAACAAGATGGTTTGGAGAAAAGATCAGTAAAATATAAACTTAATGATGGGCATGTGCTCATGTTGAAACTGCACCGGGCTCATCATTTTTATTGTTGGAGGTATTATTATTATGAATATACTTGTTACCGGTGCAAAAGGAATGGTAGGAACCGCACTTGTAAATAACTTAAAGAACATAAGAGATGGAAAAAACAGAACAAGAAACATTGAGATTAATGAAATCTATGAATATGACTTAGACAGTACAGAAGCACAGTTAGATGAGTATTGTGCAAAAGCTGATTTTGTATTCAACCTTGCGGGCGTAAATCGTCCAGAGAATCCAGAAGATTTTATGAAAGGAAATTTTGGATTTGCTTCACAGCTTCTTCATACATTAAAAAAACACAATAATAAAGCTGGTATTATGCTTTCTTCTTCTGTTCAGGCTACATTAGCAGGCCGTTTTGGTAACAGTGAATACGGAAGAAGTAAAAAAGCAGGAGAAGAGTTATTCTTTGACTATGGAAAAGAAACAGGCGCACCAGTATATGTATACCGTTTTGTAAACCTGATGGGACACAGCCGCCCAAAATACAATTCCGCAATTTCAACATTTTGCTGGGCAGTAGCAAACGATGAAGAATTTACAGTGAATGATAGAAGCACAGAACTGGAAGTACTTTATATTGATGACCTTGTAGAAGGAATGTTTGATCTTCTGGAAGGAAAAGAGCAGCATTGTGAGTTTGATGGTGTAGAGACAGTATTAGACGAGAATGGACATTATTGCTGCGTACCAGTTACTCATAAAGCTACTTTAGGTGAAATTGTAGATTTATTAGAAGAATTCAAGTCACAGCCTGTTTCATTAATGATGCCCAAATGTCCAGACGGATCCTTTGCGAAGAAGCTTTTCAGCCTGTATTTAACATATTTACCAACAGATAAGTTTAAATATGCAATGAAGATGAATTGCGATGACCGCGGATCCTTTACCGAACTGGTACATACAGTTGACTGTGGACAGGTAAGTATTAATATTAGCAAGCCGGGTATCACAAAAGGACAGCATTGGCACAACAGCAAGTGGGAACAGTTTATCGTAGTACATGGACACGGACTGATTCAGGAACGTAATATTAATACAGGAGAGACGGTAGAATTTGAGGTTTCAGGAGACAAGATTGAAGCAATCTATATGATTCCTGGATGGACACATAATATCATCAATTTATCAGAAACAGATGATTTGGTGACAGTGATGACATGTAATGAAATTTTTGATCCAGGACATCCGGATACATTTTTTGAACCGGTATAAAAATTACCAGCTGGAGTCGTGTGGTGGCTCCAGCTGGTAAGATTATATGTTGTAGAATTTTTTATACCATTCAGCGAACTGTCTAAGTCCTGTTCTGAGGCTGGTATTTGGTTTGAATCCATAATCTCTTTCAAGTGCACTTGTATCGGCATATGTTACAGGTACATCGCCTGGCTGCATTGCAACAAGCTCTTTGTGAGCTTCGAAGTCATAGTCTGCTGGAAGTACCCTGGCACGGATGAGCTCTTCCTGAAGGATTGTTACGAAGTCAAGGAGATTTTCTGGATGGCTGTTTCCGATGTTGTATACAGCGTATGGCGGGATTGGAAGCCCGTCTTCTCCGTTTTTCTTTTCCGGAGCTCCCTGCATGATACGTTTTACGCCTTCTACGATATCGTCAACGTATGTGAAGTCACGTTTGCAATTGCCGTAGTTGAAAATCTGAATAGTCTCGCCTTTAAGAAGCTTGTTGGTAAAACCAAAGTAAGCCATGTCCGGTCTTCCTGCCGGGCCGTATACTGTGAAGAAGCGAAGTCCTGTAGATGGGATGTTATATAGCTTACTGTATGCATGAGCCATTAATTCATTTGATTTTTTTGTGGCTGCGTAGAGGGATACCGGATTGTCTACCTTGTCCTCAGTGCTGTAAGGTACTTTTTTGTTTGTTCCATATACAGAAGAGGAGGAAGCGTATACAAGGTGTTCTACGCCTTTTTGATCATTATCATAAGAATGTCGGCAAGCCTCAAGTATATTGTAGAATCCAATCATATTTGACTGGATATAGGCGTCCGGATTGCTGATTGAGTAACGTACACCTGCCTGTGCGCCTAAATTTACAACAATGTCTGGCTTGTGCTCTTTGAAAATCTTGTCGATGATTGCTTTATTTGCCAGATCATCTTTATAGAAAATATAAGTAGAATCGCTGTGCTCATCTACACATTTCTCGATTTCCCTTAAACGCCATTCTTTGATGTTTACATCGTAATAGTCGTTTACGTTGTCCAGACAGATGATATGGATTGGTGACTGTGTTCTTAACAGTTCAAGTACAAGGTTGCTGCCGATAAATCCGGCAGAACCTGTAATAAAAACAGTTTTATTTTTCAGATCTATATGGTTCATTCTATTTAAACCTCCATCATAATATCGCCCTTGATCTCTTGTGATTTCTCTTAATCTCTTTTAAAGATATCTCTTGTATAAACTTTGTCCTTTACATCATCAAGGCAGGCATCGTATCTGTTAGCGATGATCGCCTGACTGTTTGCTTTGAATTTCTTCAGATCATTGATTACTTCAGAACCATAGAATGTTTCACCGTTCTTTAAAGTTGGCTCATAAATAATAACCTTTGCGCCTTTGGCTTTGATACGTTTCATGACACCCTGGATGGAGGACTGGCGGAAGTTATCGGAATTGCTCTTCATAGTAAGCCGGTATACACCGATGACTTTTTCGCCTTCTTTACTTGGATCCCAGGAGCTGTTTGCTTCATATGCTCCGGCCATTTCAAGAACCTTATCTGCGATGTAGTCTTTTCTTGTTCTGTTGCTTTCTACGATAGCAGAGATCATATTCTGGGGCACATCGTTGAAGTTTGCCAGAAGCTGTTTTGTATCTTTTGGCAGGCAATATCCGCCATATCCAAAGCTTGGATTGTTGTAATGAGTTCCGATACGTGGATCCAGGCATACGCCGTTGATGATCTCCTGTGTGTCCAGTCCTTTTGTTTCTGCATAGGTATCTAGCTCATTAAAGTAGGATACACGAAGTGCAAGATATGTATTGGCAAAGAGTTTTACAGCCTCAGCCTCTGTGAATCCCATGAATAAGGTGTCGATGTTTTCTTTGATCGCGCCCTGCTGAAGGAGTCTGGCGAAGATCTCAGCCTTTTCTCTTGTTTCCTCATCACAGGATACGATGATTCTTGATGGATAGAGATTATCGTAGAGTGCTTTTGACTCACGCAGGAATTCCGGACTGAAGATAATGTTTTTTGTATGGTATTTTGCTCTTGCAGATACAGTATATCCAACAGGGATGGTGGATTTGATGATCATAGTTGCATTTGGATTTACCTTTAATACAAGTTCAATTACTGACTCTACTGCAGAGCAGTCGAAGAAGTTTTTCTTGCTGTCGTAGTTGGTCGGAGCTGCGATTACTACGAAATCTGCATTTTTATACGCTTCTTCTCCGTCCAGTGTAGCTGTAAGATCAAGATCTTTTTCAGCCAGATATTTCTCAATATAATCGTCTTTGATCGGTGATTTTCTATTGTTGATAAGCTCAATCTTCTCCGGGATGATGTCAACTGCTGTGACGTGGTTGTGTTGGGAAAGAAGGGTTGCGATAGACATGCCTACGTAACCGGTACCTGCAACAGCGATGTTGTATTTTTTATTAAGTGCCGGTTTATCTTCTACAAATAAGTCGGTCACTTCGAATCCAAGTGCTTCTGCAATCGCCTGAAGCTGATCAATGGAAGGGATATAATCCAGCCCCTCTAATCTGCTGACCATGGCTCTGTGGATACCTGTCATATCTGCAAGCTGAGCCTGTGTAAGTTTTTTTTCTTTTCTTTTGGCAATAATAGTATCAGCCATCTTTTGGTAAGATATTTTTTTCATATTTTATTCTCCGGTGCTACTGTTAATCACATTAAATGTTAAAATCAGGTTGCTTAAAACATTTTTATATTATCAGAATTGTGATGGAACGTCAATGGAGATGGGGGATAAAAAAGAAACTCTGTTAATAATAACAAAATCATGTTATCGATAATAGAAAACAAAGTAATGTCAAATGCTTTCGGCGGAATTCCTCCAATTCAGTGTGATAAATGCAATGGGGTAAATTTAGTTCCGTTAGATGGAAATGGATGGATGCCATACGGGGATTTATATGAAGGATATTGATAAAAGTACTTTGTAAGAATCAGGTAGTTTTGGTATAATTCATTGTAAATGAAAATATAACCGAATCAGGTAAGTCCTCTGCGGAGGTTGCAAAAAGCGATAAGCAGTGGGTGGGAACTTGCTTGTATCAGGAGGATTGTAAGCTCCTTCTGATAAACTGCGAATATCCGATTGACAGGCAGTTAAAATCAGAATTCATGAGATGGGGAGAGATAGATAGTGGACATTTATCAGATTATTATTACACATAATCGAAGCTGGACGATCAGGGAAATTATTGCTTTTGCAGTGGTTTTCCTGATGGCTGTTTTTCTGGCAGCAGTATTATTAAGGCTGCATAAAATAGTAATCATTCAGGCAGTCTGTGGACTGTTGCTTCTGACGTTTCTTGCAATTGTATTTGGTTCTACTGTTTTTACGAGGATTCCGGGGATCAGGCAGTATCAGCTAGAGATATTCTGGTCATGGAAGGAAATCCTGGGGATTGGTACATGTGGCAGACTGGGAAGTACTACGGGAGATGGCTTACTGCAGGAGAATCTGTTGAATATTCTGCTGCTTTTTCCGGCAGGGATTTTATTGCCGGGGTTGACAGGCAGAAAACTGAAATGGTGGATGGGATTGCTTGTGGGAATTGCGGTATCATCTGCTATCGAGATTAGTCAGCTGCTGCTTTGCAGAGGGTTGTTTGAGTTTGACGATATTATTCATAATAGTTTGGGATGTATGCTGGGGTGTTTGTTGGGGAATAGGATGTTAAGGTTGGTGCATGGAAAGTAAAGGGCAGGACCAGATGAAAAACTGACAAGTCATCTTGAATTGCGATTTCAGGAAGGTCACGTTCAAAACTTAACAGTTTTTGTGAAGCATTTTGAAAACCGTCCCTGATACTCGGGGTCAGACCCCATGAAATTAAAACATATGGATTCATTTTTGTCATTGCATGATTCGGTACCTTTGGCTGCAGACGATGTGCACCCGGACTTGATTGAAACAGGTTGGGAAGGATTACCTTGCGTTTCTCTTAAGCCGGGTGGTCTCTCAATAGCTATCGCTGAATGCTGCGAAAAGTGTAACGGTTATATCAGAAAAATATGGAAAATGATAAAGCTGAATATTGAACAGGAAAATAATCTGTATGAGTATCAGAAACGTATCCTGTATAACTGTAATGAACAGGATTTTCTATACGCAAAGTCCTGCGGCTTCTTCCCGGACAGTGTCCTGGAGAAAGCAAAACTTTACGCAGCAGAAATCGGAAACATCAAAGTTCTCCCGGTACTGATCTGCCTGACTGCGCGGCAGACAGCAGCGGAACAAAGGGTGTGATTGACGGGGGTGATATAATAATGTCAGTTTATTTTACAGCAGATCTTCATCTGGGGCATGCAAATGCAATCCGGTTTACATCAAGACCATTTCAGTCAGTAGAGGAAATGGATAAAAGTCTGATTACAAATATTAACAGCAGAGTATTGATGGAGGATGAACTCTGGATACTTGGAGACTTTTCTTTTAAAATTACAAGAGAACAGGCTGTGGAATGGAGAAAGGAGATCAGATGCAGGCATGTCCATCTGGTAATCGGAAATCATGATAAGAATTATGAAGAACAAGGTATTTTCGAGTCAGTACAGAACTATAAAGAATTGAAAACACCTAAGGGAAAAGTGATTTTGTTCCACTATCCGATTGCTGACTGGAACGGCAAGTACCATGGTTCTCTGCACCTTCACGGACATATCCACAGCACAGGAGAGTATAATGAAAAAAATGTGGAATCCGGAAACAGGATTTATGATGTAGGTGTAGACGCGAATGATTATTATCCGGTGAAACTGGAAGAAATTATGGATAAATTTGGAATGTAAGCAGATTGACTGGGGAATACGTTGGATGTACAGGAATGAGAAAATTGGTGTGAGCGAGGTTTATTTGATTACCTTGGAGATCTTTATTGGTAAACAATTCTAAGATGGAAAGAGTATGTCATTCATCCTGATATTTCTGCTGTTTGTCAGGAAAGTAACAGGAATTAAGAAGAAATGTTATGATATAAACATACTAAGAAGCAATTTCGAAAAAAGAATGGAAAAAATGATTTTTTGAAACGATTTTATCCAGAATTGTAAATTATAATAAACTCATAAAGTGAAAGGGAGATTACGAATCATGAATAAATCAAATAACGAAATTAAAATTAATGGACATATCTATTCAAGCTACAGGAAAGTTTGCCAGAATCTGGGACTAAATTATAATACTCTTGCAGTAGCAAGACGCCGAAAAAATATGAGTTGGGAGGAAATCATTCTTGAGTATTACCACAAAGGTTCGCCAAGACAAATCCTTTATCGTGGTGTTACTTATCAAAGTGCGGTTCAATTATGCGAGTGTTATAACGTTACATATTCAGTTTTTATATTAACAAAAAATAATCTTGGACTAACTGCCCAGGAAACCATGGACTATATGTTAAGTCGTAAAGTCCTTATAGACGGTGTATATTATAATAGCTATACTGAAGCCTGCAATTGTCTTAATATCAGCTATAATTCTGTTGTAAAATATCATGCAAGGCATAAAGAACTTTCTACAGAAGAGGTAATCTTATATTTTAAGAATCTGCCTATGACAGCAGATGGTTCAAGAAGAAATGTCTGGGCATTCGAGTATAAAGGAGTACGTTATGAATCTTTTGCTGATGCCTGTCGTAAATGTGGCTATTCTCTTACATATGCCAGAAGTGTAAAAATGCAGTATGGCTATTCAAATGAAGATACAATGAAATTTCTGGAAAGAAAATTTCAGGTTTAATTTCAAATATCAAAAATCTTTGGTGAGTTAATGTTTGGACTTGAAGAATCCTACAGAGGTGAAGAAAACGCCTTTGATACGCAGTACAAAAACCTGAAAACCTAGATGTGATGAAAGAATGGTTTACTCTGGAGCATATATTTTGAAAACCGTCCCTGCTATCAGCAGGGGCGGCTTTCATTTTTTACGCCTATTTATTGTCTTCACTGATATGAAGATAGTTCATAAGCGCAACCTGAAAAATTTTGGAACAATTGACTCCGTTCACAGCAATGTCTTTTTGACGTAAAATTGTTTATAACAGTAAAAATGTTTAACAAAATCTGTTAAAATGCTATAATGCAGATATGAAAAAGATAATCTTGAGAAAATCCATAATGTATGATAAAAGGATTACTATAAACTGGTACTGTGAAAATACGACAGAAGAGGAGTAAAAAGATGTTATATATAGGAAATCACACAAGCTCATCCCGGGGCTACCTTGCAATGGGGAAGCAGATGCTGGCAAATGGCGGTAACACATTTGCATTTTTTACCAGAAATCCAAGAGGAGGGAAAGCCAAAGACATTGATCCGCAGGATGTGCAGGCATTTAGGCAGCTGGCAGAGGAGAATCATTTTGGAAAGCTGGTGGCTCATGCGCCTTATGTTATGAACTGCTGCGCTGCCAAAGAAAACCTCAGGGATTTTGCCAGAGAAATCATGGCAGATGATCTGAGACGTCTGGAAATGACACCGGGAAATTATTACAATTTTCATCCGGGCAGTCACGTAGGACAGGGTGCAGAAGTAGGAATCAGTAAAATTGCAGAAATTCTCAATGAAGTGCTGACAAAAGATCAGAGTACGATTGTACTTCTGGAAACTATGTCAGGAAAGGGCACAGAAGTAGGAAGAAATTTCGAAGAACTTCGTCAGATCATTGACAGGGTGGAGTTAAAAGATAAATTAGGTGTTTGTCTGGATACCTGTCATGTCTGGGATGGTGGATATGATATTGTAAACGATCTTGACAGCGTATTTGAAGAATTTGACCGGATAATAGGTCTGGACAGACTAAAAGCCATCCATTTAAATGACAGCATGAATCCCCTTGGCAGCCATAAGGACCGCCATGCCAGAATCGGAGAAGGTGAAATAGGACTGGAGGCACTTGTCCGCGTGATCAATCATCCTGCCACAGAGGGAATTCCGTTTATTCTGGAGACACCAAATGACGATGAGGGATGGACACATGAAATTGCGTTGCTCAGAAATGAGTATAAACAGAAATGAGTATAAATATATCTGTCCGAATCAGGAAGATAAATTGGGGCGTGCTGACAAGTTGTAAGTGCAAATCGAAAGAGCAGGAGTGAGATCAAAAGGAAGGAATGCAGGAAAGATCAGAGATGCAGCAAAGACAAGGATTTCAGGCAGTAGAGAAGCTGAGAGAAACACTGGACGAGAAGTATCTGTGGGAGGTTATTTTACTCTATGCAGGTGAGAGTTTCAAAACCTATACAGGGCTTCCGTTCACTTATGAAGTAAGAAAGGGTCGGAATGGAGACTACACAAGGGAATTGTGGATCGACCGTAGGGAGAACAGTAAGAGTCTGGCGTTAAGTTCAGTGCTGCTGGCATTGAGAAACATAAAGAAGGTGGGAGCTGTGGTTGACAGACCCAAAGCTCTGGGCGACATCCGCGGAGTGAGTTATATCTATGGAATGTTCTACCGCTTTGGGCTGATCGATGTGCCGGATACAGCCAGGCAGAAGATGAAGTTCACAGGATATATTTTTTAGGAGGAAAGGTATGAACAAGAAGAGAAACGTGGATTCTGGGAGAAAGTCTGCAAGACCGGATTACATTCAGAAAACAATATCACAGAAAAGTTCAAGAAAACGCAGTGGAAAAGTTTTTTTCCCAAAAACCCTCATAAAGACTGTGGGGATTATAATTTTTGTACTTCTGCTTGGGTTTGCAGGAAACAAGTTTTTCCTGTCTGTCAGCAAAACAGACAGCGGGAAGGTGAAGGCCGTATCAGCTTCAGGTGCAGATGAGGAAAAAGAAGGCAGGATAATCGAAAAAACTAAAAAAACTAAAGAAATTAAAGAAACCAAAGATGTGGTTGAGATGCAAAAGACTAAAGAGATTAATTTTCAGCCTCATTGTGTAGATTCTACAAAACCGGAAAATCTGATCAGCTATACAAATATTGAGGTGGATGGAAATGTACTTGAAAATATTGGAGATTATAAGGCTGATGGTGATATTTCCTTTAATATAGGACAGGATTATACAGATGTGGATGGAATCGTCACATTCCGCGGAAACAGTTTTCGCGATACCCCTTCCCATGGTTATGCAAATATGACTGATTTCAGGCTGAACAAACTATGGTCTGCAGATACAGGTTCTCTTTCTTCGGGCAGTGCAGTCTGGACAGGAAGTGGCTGGACAGGACAGCCGCTTATGATGAAATGGCCAAAAGAAGTCAAAGCACATATGAATATGACAGAGAAAGCAAAGGCGGACGATGAACTGGTTGAGGTGATTTATGCCTGCATGGATGGGTACGTGTATTTTCTGGATCTGAGAACAGGAGAAAAGACACGTGACCCATTGTACCTGGGATATACATTTAAGGGTGCGGGAGCTCTTGATCCAAGAGGATATCCAATTATGTATGTGGGTGCCGGATATAACAGTAACGAAGGAACTGCAAAGGTATTTATAGTAAACTTGCTGGATTGTAGTGTTATGTATACTTTTGGAGACAATGATGAATTTTCGCTCAGAGGAAGCCTGAGCTTTTTTGACGGATCAGCACTTGTGGATGCAGAGACAGATACTCTGATCTATCCGGGAGAGAATGGAATCCTGTATCTGATCAGGCTGAATACAAAATATGATCTGAACAGTGGGACTTTATCCATTGATCCGGGTAGAACTGTAAAATGGCGCTACTATGGCACAAGAAGCAGTACAGAGTCTTTCTGGCTTGGAATGGAGGACAGTGCGGCGATTTATAAAGGCTATGTATTTATGACCGATAATGGGGGAAATCTTATGTGTCTGGATCTGAATACTCTTCAGCTGGTATGGGTCCAGGATACGTTGGATGACTCTAATTCAACACCTGTTCTGGAAATCGAAAAAGGACATTTGTATCTGTATGTGAGTACTTCTTTCCGCCTTGGATGGAGGAGCTATGATACAGCCACTGTCCCTGTCTGGAAGATTGATGCAGAAACCGGCGAGATTGTATGGCATACAGATTATGAATGTACTACTGATGACGGCGTCTCCGGTGGAGTTCAGTCTACGATCGCCTGTGGAAAGAACAGCCTTGCCGATTATATATATGTGACAGTGGCAAAGACCTCTGACAATGCATCCGGAGTTCTTGCCTGTCTGAGAAAATCTGATGGATCTAAAGCATGGGAGGATTCTTCCTCATATGCCTGGTCTTCTCCTGTCTGCGTTTATAACAAAGACGGATCAGGAAAGGTTCTTTATTGCAACAGTACAGGTGATATCCGCCTTCTTGATGGTAAAACAGGTAAACAGGAAGATGTATTATCTGTCAGCGAGGGCGTGATAGAGGCTTCCTCTACGATAACTATGCGGTTGTAGGCACCAGGGACTGTAAAATATGGGGAATCAGGTTACAGTAAATAGCAATATTTATTTGCTTTCTCCTATTCTTTATTAACTTGCCATTTATCGCACTAAATGGTAAAATTTAAATATCTTACAGTTTTACGACACAATATTTTGAAAAAACTGAAAACAAAGGAGAGGAAGCGATGGAAGAGAGAAATAACAGACTGCTGAATGCGAAGCTGAACAAGTATATTGTTCCGGGGATTATGATGTCTCTGGCGCTTCAGCTGGGAAATATCGTAGATACGATATTTGTAAGTAACCTGATCGGGGTGGAGGCAATGTCTGCAGTTACCCTGAGCCTGCCTGTGGAGACGATCGTCCAGCTGACAGGATACTGTCTTGGTATTGGCGGTTCCATAGCAGTGGGAAACATGCTTGGCAAACGAGACAAAGAAGGGGCATCGAAATTGTTTTCTGCCACATTTATAGTAACACTTGTGGGGGGAATCATTTTTTCAATCTGCGCCCTTCCTGCAGCAGAACCTGTTGCCAGACTTCTGGTATCAGGTGACGGTGTCCTGACCGGTTATACCAGAGATTACATACGTGTAAGTATGCTGGGGGCACCGGTGATAGGAATTGGACTGATGATGGTCAATTACCTTGGAGTGGAGAATCATCCGGAGCTGGCATCAGCTTACCTTATCGCAGCCAATGTGATCAATCTTGTGCTGGACTATATATTCCTCAGATATACTCCTCTGGGGACCGCCTTGCACCAAACGGCGGCTCTCTGTGCGTCTCAGAGGCGGGTACTCGTCCTGTTCTGCGCATTATGACCCTGTTTGCCCAATATCTTATCCGCTTTTTCCCCGAATGTCAAGAGGAAAACCGGGACCGCCTCCCCTTTTTCGCTCTTTCCGAGCAAATCCGCCCGGCGGCAGGCAAAACCGTCTGCCGCCGGGCGGGGGAGCGTCCTCTTCCGGTCTTTCGCTTTAGATGTGTTCCTGAACCTGAGCCATCTCCTGGGCGATGTTCAGGACGTGGTCACCGATCCGCTCAAAGTCGGTGAGCAGCTCGGAGTAGATGATACATGCCTCGTCGGAGCACTCGCCGCTGCGCATCCGTTCCAGGTGACTGCGGCGGTAATCGCTGGTCATGTCATCAATGCGCTGCTCCAGAGCGGACACCTCGCTGAGCCACTCCACATTTCCGGCCACCGGAGTCAGCAGATAGTCCACACACTCCAGGCAGATATCCCGCATGGCGGCGATCTCCTTCTGTGCTGCCGGAGAGAAGGAGATATTCCGCTTGTTCAGCAGGCGGGTATACCCCGCCAGGTTATCCGCATGGTCGCCGATCCGCTCGATGTTGCCCGAGATGGTGAAGAAGCTGCTCACCACGGCAGATGCCTTCTCGTTGGTCTCATAGGCAATGAGTCGGGAGACATGGAGGGAGATCTCCTTGTTCAGGAAGTCGATATACTCCTCCGTCTTTTCCACCTCAGCCAGCTCGTTCTCATCCCGGTTCAGCACCGAGCGGAAGCTGGCCTCCACATTTCCCTGGGCCATGAGCATCATGCGCCGCAGCTCATGCTGCATCTGGTCCACATAGATGGCGGACACGCCCAGGCCGCCGTCCTTGCTGCTGATCTGGATGGGGGTGAGGTACTCCAGGTGCATCTGGTCCACCTCGTCGCCGGGGCGGTCGGGCAGGATGCGCACCGCAGCCTTCGCCAGATAGTTGCCCAGCGGCAGGAGCAGCAGGGTGGTAACAATATTGAAGCTGGTGTGGACCAGGGCGATCTGCCCAGCCGGAGTAGAAGGCAGTATCCCGCTCAGACCGGCCACAGGGATCTGACCGTCGATCACATGGGCAATGGGGAACAAAATGAAGAGGAACGTAAAGATGACCGTACCGATTACGTTGAACATCAGATGGATGATGGTGGCCCGCTTGGCGCTGCGGCTGGTGCCAATGGAGGCCAAAACTGCCGTGATACAGGTGCCGATATTCTGACCGAACAGCACGAATACCGCGCTGGACAGCCCGATCACACCGCTGTTAGCCAGCGCCTGAAGGATACCCACCGAGGCAGAGGACGACTGGATTACCGCAGTAAAGCCCGCACCAGCCAGAATACCCAGCAGCGGGTTGGAGAAATTGGACATCATCTGAATGAACGCCTCAGACTCCCGCAGGGGAGACATTGCACCGCTCATCATATCCATTCCGATAAACAGCACACCCAGACCAGCCAGAATCTGGCCGATGTGCTGAAGCTGAGGCTTCTTGACAAAGACCACCATGGCCACACCAACAAAGGCAAACAGAGGGGCCAGTTCACCCACATCCAAAGCAATCAGCAGTCCAGTAACGGTGGTGCCGATGTTGGCGCCCATGATGATCCACACCGCCTGATTCAGGGTCATCATCCCCGCGTTGACAAAGCCCACCACCATGACCGTGGTGGCGGAGGACGACTGGATCACTGCAGTGATGGCCGCGCCCACCAGTACGCCCAGAAAACGGTTGGCTGTCAACCGCTCCAGGATCTGCTTCATCCGGCTGCCGGCTGCCGCCTCCAAGCCGGAACTCATCATTTGCATTCCGTATAAGAACAGGGCCAGTCCGCCCAATAGACTCAAAAAGTCTGTCATTTGCATCTCTCAATTTCCTCCTCTATCTCTTCTGGAAAACACACAGGATTATTGTCTCAGTTTCTTGGAAAAGTATGAAAAAAGGCATCGCCCACGGAGCGCAGAGCCGCTTCGCAGGTCATGCCTGTATCTTTCTGATTCGATTGATCAGGCTGATCCCCGCCAGCCCGGGCACAGACGCTTCCATGGCATTTCTACCTCTCTGTACTCTTTATCCATAACTTTTACAGATATCATTATAGGGAAGCAGCCTCCGTCCGTCAATAGATTTTACATGGAGTTAACATTCCAATGACATTTTTCTCCGCTCTGGATAGAAAAGCCCACTCCCACCCCATCCGAAAGGGGTCATATTCTACAACTGAGAAAAAGTGCCGCGGACTGTCACCTGGCAGTCCGCGGCTTGCAAATGATTGTTCAGTGTTTAAAGGGTCAGCCCTGAGGCTTCTGGCTCTCCAGGTACTCGTCATAAGACATCATCCGGTCAATGAGCTTCCCTTCGGCAGTGAAGTCAAAGACCCGGTTACACACCGTCTGGATCAGCTGGTGGTCATGGGAGGAAACCAGCACATTGCACTTGACTGCCTCCAAACCGTTGTTCAGTGCGGCGATGGACTCCAGATCCAGGTGGTTGGTGGGCTGGTCCAGCAGGAGCACGTTGGCCCCGGACAGCATCATCCGGGACAGCATACACCGCACCTTCTCGCCGCCGGAGAGCACCTTGACCGGCTTGTACACCTCATCTCCGGAGAAGAGCATCCGGCCCAGGAAACCCCGGAGGTACTGCTCCTGGGGGTCGTTGGAGTACTGGCGCAGCCACTGCACCAGGTTGTCCTCACAGCCCTCGAAGTATGGGGTGTTGTCCTTGGGGAAATAGGAGAAGGTGGCGGTCTGGCCCCACTTCACAGTCCCCTCGTCGGGCTCCATCTCGCCGGCCAGGATCTTGAACAGGGCAGTGTGGGCGTTCTCATTGTCGCCCACAAAGGCGATCTTGTCCCCGTGGCCCACGATAAAGGAAACCTTGTCCAGCACCTTCACCCCGTCGATGGTCTTGGACACGTCGGTGACAAAAAGGATGTCCTTGCCCACCTCCCGGTCGGGAGAGAAGGCCACCCAGGGATAGCGGCGGGAGGAGGCGGGCATCTCCTCCACCGTCAGCTTGTCAAGCAGCTTGCGCCGGGCGGTGGCCTGCTTGCTCTTGGACTTGTTGGCGGAGAAGCGGGAGATGAAGTCCTGCAGCTCCTTGATCTTCTCCTCATTGCGCTTGTTCTGGTTCTTGATGAGCTGCTGCACCAGCTGGCTGGACTCGTACCAGAAGTCATAGTTGCCCACATACATCTTGATCTTGTTGTAGTCGATGTCCACGATGTGGGTGCACACGGTGTTGAGGAAATGGCGGTCATGGCTGACCACGATGACGGTGCCGGGGAAGTCCAGCAGGAAATCCTCCAGCCAGTTCACCGCGTCGATGTCCAGGTTGTTGGTGGGCTCGTCCATCATCAGCAGGTCGGGGCTGCCGAACAGCGCCTGGGCCAGCAGCACCTTCACCTTCAGGCGGGCGTCCAGGGTGGCCATATCGTTGTCGTGCAGGTCGGTGCCGATGCCCAGCCCCTGGAGGAGCTGCTCATTATTTCTTTGGGGATTTCTGTGCGCGAGATTTATATTTCGGTCAAG
>OKSH01000631.1_pt1 | contig 36554 bp, 38 predicted proteins | sample 1601231 | NCBI WGS metagenome assembly OKSH01 (sample SAMEA3541596, study PRJEB24748) | human gut metagenome | biome: human gut; feature: human-associated habitat; material: faeces | place: China | collected 2012
GGCCATAGATGGCTAAAATCAATTCATTGGTCTGTGCGGGGGTCAGTTTCTCCTCGTTCTGATGGCGGATCTGCCCGTTGATCTTATAGGAGAGGGGAAGGCCGGCCACCAGGAAGATATCGGCCGCCTTGCTTTTCACCGCGCCGGATAAAATCTGTTGAATATCCATAGATACACCTGCTTTCGCTTGCTGTTGCTTAAGGGACCCAGACGTCCAGGCTGTCGTCCCCCACCCATTCTTTGGTGATGACCACCCGCCATTCCTCCACCTCCAAAGTGAGGGCGGCCAGGGTCACCCGCAGGGCCTGCCGGTCATCCAAAGGGAACTCTTTTTGCAGGGTGCCCTCCTGCCGCTGCCAGCCCATCTGTTCCAGTTTGACGGCATCCCCCTCCGCTGCGTTGACCTCCCGGGCGGCTTTGGCGTCCGCCTCATAGTAGACGTTTACGGCCTGGGCAGTCTTTTCCGACAGCTTTAAATCCGCTTTGGCAGACACCAGGGACAGAGAGGAGAGGGCGGTGAGGCAGACGGCCACAAACACCATGACGATGGAGGCGCTGCCGATGGGATAGCGTTTCTCACTGGCCAAATCCGCCCCCTCCTTCCCGATGCAGGGGCACCGCTTCGATGGAGAAGAGGGTTTCCTCCCCTTTTTTCACAGTGATGCGGGTGGAGCCATCCCCTTGGTCCAGCAGCTCCATCCGGTAGACGGCGCCGGAGGGGGAGCCGGAGATGGGCCGCCAATCTTTATCATACTCCACCACCGCCTGTCCTTCTCCAGTTGGGGTGAGGTATTCCAGCCGCTGCCAGCCCTCCGGGCTGGCCTTCACCGTTTCCGCCGCGTGGAGCTTCAAGAGTTCCGCCACCTGCGCCGAACCTTCCCCGAACTGTTGGATTGTCTCCCGCAGTTCGTTGGCTTGCGATATGGCCCGGCCCACCTCATCGGCATTGCCGTTCACCGCCGCCCACCGCTGCGCGACGGACTGGTCGAACGAGCGCAGCATTTCCTCAGTGGCCTGTTTCACCACCTCGGCGCGCATGGCCTCGACCTGCGCAAGCTGCCCTTCCGTGGCCCCAATGATTTCAAGCGCCTTCTTGCGCTGGTCCACGGCCTCATTCGCCGCCTTCACCGCCTGCGCGTAGGCCGAAAGTGGGTGCAAGGACTCGTCCAGCGTCTTGATGTAGTCGTTGATGAAGGCGTTCCGGTACTCATTGATGAGGCCCGCCGCGTACTGCGCGTTCACCCCGGAATCCTTCATGCCCTGCGTCCATGCGTCGAGCTGCGCCTTGGCGGACTGCGCCTGTTGCTCCATCTCGGATAGTGGGCTCGTGATAGCATCAGTCGCGCTCTTCACCGCACTGATTGCGGAAAGCGCCGTGGACGCCTTCTGCAACCCCTCGTCGGTGGTGACGTCGAACGTATCGAAGAACTGGGAAATGCCCGCGTCCGCAAACACCTTTTGCGCCACGGCGGTCATCTGGTTGCGCATGTCCTTGGCGGCTTCCTCAAGCCGTTCCTCGGCCATGCCCTCTTCCCACCACTGGAAGTTCCACGACGCATCGGAGACGCCCCGCCCGGCGGACCATGTGGAAGTTTCCAGACCGGACAGCGCGTTCTGGCGGATCTGCTCAGGCAATGCCCCGGCAATATCCAGAAGGCTCCCGGCGGTCTGGCTGGCGACTTGGGCAATCCCCTGCGCGAACGGCTCGGCCTCGGACTTCCCGGCCCGGTCGTACCAAGCCCCGCCCATAAAGGCGTCGATGTACGTCTGCTGATCCCGGGAAAACCCCACGTCCTCCATTTTGCCGTACACGCTGGCGTGTGTCCGCCGTCCGCCCCCGAAGAGGGAACCAAGCAATCCGCCGCCGATGGCACCAAGGACGGTGCCTACCACGGGCACCACGGAACCCAAGGCCGCCCCGGTCGCAAGGGACGTCCCGGCCATAATCGAAGACCCGGCGGCAAGCGAACCAAGGCCGAAGCCGCCAGCCGCGCCGAGCCCTGCGGTAAGCCCGCTATACTTGCTCTGAGGAAGCCCAAGCGCCCCGCCAAGCACGGAGTAACCGAGCGAACCGAGCCCACCCGCCATAAGATAGGGGGAAACGGTGGACAGGAATGTCCCCGGCGCGGGCGCGGCAGAGGGGGCTGTGCCGGTTATGCCCGCCTTCAAAAGTTCAGTTCCCGCCGCTTCCATGTAGCCGGAAGAGGAGGAGAACAGGCTTGGGAACCATCCGGCCATCGTATTGTTGATGGTGTCCCCGATGCCGGAAAACCACGACCCCGGCATGAGGTTGCTGAGGCCGGAAAGATTGCCGATGCCGCCACCCCCGCCGGAGCCGCCCGCCGCATACGCCACGCCGCCCGTGCCGAGCATACCGGACACCACGCCCGCAATCTGAACCGTGATGGGCCGGGTGATGGCCATATGCATCAAATCGGCAAGGAATGATGCGAACGCGGAGCGGAACGAAGACAGGGACACCTTGCCCGTCTCGATCATCTGCTCCCATGCCGATTTCCAGCCGGAATCCATGCCGGAGAACAGGCCACGGAAAGCGTCGTTCATTGACTTGGCCTGATTCGAGGCCTCGACCTGATAGTCGCGCAAGGCCACCTGTGCGCCGTCCATCGCCTCGCGGCTGGCACGCTGGATCTGGTCACGCTTCCATTCTTCAAGGCGTACCAGCTCCTCGGCGGCGTTCTCTCCGGCTTCTATGGCCTTCCGGTACTCTTCCGCCTGCTTCGAGATGGATTTTGACACGGCTTCAGACGACAGGCCCACCATGTCGGCATATCGCTTCTCAAAGTCGAGACGGAGATCGGCATATTTTTTATCCTGTTCGCCGCGCTTGGCTTCCACCTCAGCCAGCTTCTGAGTCGTCTTTGCGGCGTCCTCACGAAACTTGAGGCCCTTCCACTCTTCCGCCTGCGCAACGGTGAGTTTCTTGGTGGCCACCATGCGGGCGGCATCGGCTTCAATGGCAATTTGAGTTTGCTTGGATTGCTCCCGGATTTTCTCCGCCATCTGGTCAAAGGACTTGGCGGCAGGGATATTCGCGGCCTCCAACGCCTCTACGGATTTCCGCAGCTCATCAAGATTGATGCCGGATACGGCGGCACGCTTGGCGGCTGTTTCAGCGGACTTTGTTCCTTTCTTGTTGATGGATTCAAGCTGCCGTTGATATTCTGCGGTAATCTTCAGCCGTTCTTGTTCAAGACCGGAAACGTCCTGCCCTTGCTTTTTGTAAACGGTAATCTGTGCATTCAGAGCTTTGAGCGTATTGTTGTAGTCTTCCTGAAGAGCAGACTTTTTTCCCTCAGTACTATTCTTAAGAAAATTCTTTGTCGCTGCCGAGCCATCGGCAATGATTTTTGTCTCTTCTTCCTGAAGCTGTTTAGAGTGTTTGTTATGTGCCTCCCACGCTTTTTCAAGCCCCATACGCGCCTTGATCTGTTCTTCTGTATAAAATTTGATCTTTTGTACTGTCACCGCCCCTGATGCAATACTCACATCGGTGACTTGCTTTTCTCCCTGTTTGATGACGCCATCTTCCTCCAAGCTCTTGATGGCAGCTTCACGGCGTGCGGCCTTCATCATTGCTTGGTTTCTATTTTCTAATGCTCCGGTGATGGCATTGATGGCAGCGATGATGCCTTTATTGTCCATCACCGTGGCTTTGAACAAATTCCATTCCGTGCTCAGGCGGTTTACCGCCCCCTGTGCACCTTGTGAGGCCTGTTCCGCCGCTGGCCCGAACTCATCCTTCAGAACGGCGGCTAGCTTGGGAAGCATATCTTCCGCAGTGACCTGCCCTTTCTTGAGCATATCGTCGAGCTGTGCGGTGGTGACGCCCATTGCCCTGGCCGCAAGATTGAAAGCACCGGGAAGGCGTTCACCCAACTGCCCGCGCAGTTCTTCCGCCTGTACCTTCCCTTTGCTGATCATCTGCCCCAACGCGAGGAATACGCCGTCCATCTGTTCTGTGCTCAGGGACAAAGCGGCGCCGGCTTGGGATACGCCTTCAAAAATGCCGTTCAGATCTTTTTGGAGCGCACTCCCCTTCCCTGCGGCAAAGAACCCCTTGGCCGCTTCTGCTGTCGACTGGAATTCGAGCCCGAGCTTGTTGCTGATCTCATAGATGTAATCGAGTTGGGAGACGGCCCCTGAGGTGGAGCCTTCAATGGTGGTGTATGATTTGACTAGCCTGTCCATTTGCAGCGAGGCGTCAAAACAAGCTTTTCCGGCATAAATCGCCGCCGCGCCGATGGCCATGACCGGAACGGCGGCGGCCTTCGCGCCGCTCCAAAGCGTAGACATAGCCCCGGATGTATCGCCCAACTGCACCCGCAATTTAGCAAGCTCAAGCGTGGATAGCCCGGCGTTCTTCTGCAAATACTCAAAAGCCCGGTTCGCAGTAGCGGCGGCCTGAGACTTGAGCATGGAATTGGTCAGGCCTTCAAGCTGCTTCGAGCTGACCCCGGCGGCCTTGGCAATCTCTTCCAGCCCTGAAACTTGCCCCTTGAATGCACCGGCAGACAAGGCCGCCTGCGCCGTCTTCAGTTCCCGCGTCAGCTTGTTGATGCCCCCGGAGAGATCCGCCTTGGAAACCGCGTTGCCAATACTTTTCGCAATCGCATCACCCTGCGCCTGCGCCATTTTTTTGGCGTGGTTCAAGTCGGTTTCAAACGCGGAGTAATCACCACGGATCGCTATGTAAATGCCGGGCGTTTTTCTTGCCATGCCTCACTTCCTGTCTAATGCGGCATGACGATTCTCGCGGATGGAAGTTGACTTTATTGAAGAGCTATGGTGTGGAAAATTGAGGAGGATGACCATCATGAAAACATTTGATCAGTGTCCTATCTGTAGAAAAAAATTTGGGAAACTATTTGGAGCTCAACAAACTCCAGAAGATTTAATAGAGAAGCTTAGGCAAAAAGATAGCTATACAGAAGGTATGTGCTTCGATTGCGCAAGAGCTGTTTTCATGAATGAAAAACAGGAAAATAATAAAAAATACAATGAACTAAAGGCAAAAATAGAAAGAGAAATTTCTTATCTTGCTCGAAGAATTGTGGTTTGTACAACCAATGTTCCCGAAAAGTATTCTTCTGGTATCAAGGGACTTGTTACAGGGTATTCCGTTATTGGAACAGGGCCACTTTCAGATTTTACGTCTTCAATAACCGATCTTTTTGGCATAGAATCAAATAGCTATAGAGATAAAATCAAGTTAGCAGAACAGAGTGCTATTGACTCAGCAAAGGTAGATGCCATTCGCTTGGGTGGAAATAGCATATATGCAAGTTGCATCAATGTTACAGAAGCAAGTTCAGGGCATGGGATGATCATGGTAGCATTCTCAGGCACAGCAATATATATTCCGAACGGTGATGAAGAGTTCGATAACTTCATCAAAGAAATCAATGAACTCGATTCTCTCAAGAGTATACTCTGATTATCCATCTTCATGGAACAAGCCACAAAACATGAAATCCTGTGGATGGCCGAAACCGTCCGCAAGCTCCACTAAACAAACCGGGCCGGGACCCCACATCCCGGCCCTTTCCATCCGCAAAAATCGCTATGCCGTTGTCAATGAACCGCTCACCGCGTGGATGCGGAAGCCTGTTGCGTTTTTTCAGCTTGTTTCGCTGCGTTGCGGCGGATGACCGTTTCCACGGCCTGCACCTTCCGCCACATGCCGGGCGTCAGATCGATGCCGAAAGCTTCCGCCACCAGCGCCAGCGCGTTGTAGTCGAACCCCACAGGGCCGCCCATGCCTGACATGCGGAGTTGGGTAGCGCCCGCCTGGAGCAGTTCCCATGCGGCGGCGTTGTCGGGCATGAGATCCGGGCAACGCCCCTCGCACTCTTCACAATCCAGATCGTCGCGGTTCCGGGAGGCCTTCCGGCAGGTGGCGCAGTATTCCGCGCCCTCACCGGAAAGCCACTCCCAGACCGCCGCTAGTTTTTTTCTTCTTCCGCCACGCCGAAGGTTTCGTTCACGATGGCCTTGTGCAGGGCGAGGATGTCGGGGAAGGGCAGTTCGTCCGTCTGGGCCGCGTCGAACCCGGCGACGGCGAACACCGCGTCCATGCCCTCGGAAATCGAATACCCGCCGCCCATGAGGTCGAAGCCCTGCGCCTTGAGCGCCTTGATGTCCTTGCCTTTAAGCGGGTTCACGATGAAGTCCTGACCGGAAAGAGTAACGGTACGCATGGTGTTTTCCTTTTAAATTGATGGTTAATAGGATTCCACGTCATTGACGAGGGTAACGACGACAGAGGCGTTGTCCGCGTTGTCGTTGAAGTACGCCGAAAAGCTCTGATCCATCTTGATACCCGTGGGGCCGTCCACGGTCGGGCCGTCATAACTGAGCTGCACTTCCGGGACGCTGAACGTCAGCTTGTTGCCCTCATCGATGGCGAACGACAGATCAAGGCTGAGTTCCTCGCTGTTTTTGGCCTTCATGAGCAGGGCCTTGTCCGTGATGAACACGGTGAGGCTGCCGGTAACCGCCATGACGCCCTGAGGCAGATCATAGACCCGCCCCTTATCGCCGAGCTTGCGGATGCTCGAATCCAGCTTGAAATCAATATTGAGGCTGCAATCCGTAACCACGCCGATCTCCGCGCCGCCGCTCAGCAGGGAACCCTGAAAATTGTTGAACCGCTTCATGGCCACGGACGGAGCGCCGGCGTTGTAGTCGGCATCCACATAATCGGCATCGCGCCCGAGCATGTTGACCGTGGCGGTCAATTCCCCGTCGCCGCCCGCCTGCATAGCCAGAGACGACACCTTGCAGCCTACAAACTGGCCGTAGATGTCCCCATAGGTGGCCTGCATGACGAGGGACGGCATGTCCTTGTTGGACTTCCAGACGTGGGTGAACGGCGCGGCGGCGGGTTCACCCGTCCCGGTCGTGGCCGGAGCGCCGAACATAGCCCTGAGCCAGTGGCCGAAAGCCCGTGCGTCAACCGGGACGACAACGCCGCCGGACACTTCAAGGTTCCCGTCAAAGGGTTCCGCCGGGTCATAGCGGCCCGTCAGCGTCCCCGGGGTGTTCTTGGCGCGGGACGGCTTCAGGGAAAACGAGTTGATGGGGAGGAGGACACCCCCCGGCGTAGTCGGAGCCACGCCGTAGGACGTTTCCACGTCCATCAGGACTTTGGTTCTGGCGCCGACCGCAATCTGTTTGTTGGGCATGTTTCAATCTCCTATTCGGTTTCGAGGAACCAGACCTTGAACTCCATGTTCACGCGGAAGTAATTCGTCCCGTCCTCGTACAAATCCTGATCCTCGATCAGGTGCGCGCTGAACCGCGGGCCGCTTGGCGGCATGGCGGAACGCACGGCCTTGGCAATGGCTTTTGCCTCGTCATAGTCCCGCGCCCATACGTCGATCTGAAGGTCGATTTCTTCCAAGCCGGAATGCCCGGACAGCGTATTTGCGGGCCTCCCGCCGAGTCGCTGGAACGTGACGCAGGGAAGATAATTCCCGGACGGAATGAACAAGGGGAAAACCTTGCTGCCAACCAATGCGGACAAGCCCGCATCCTCCTGCAACATCCGCAGCAGGACAGTTTCAAAATCAACGGCGCTTGCCATAGTGGGCATCCCCCATCATGTCCTGGAGCATCGCATCAACCTTCCGGCGGACGGCGTTGCGGGCCTTGCGGAGGAAATGCTTTCCGGGAACGTGCTTCAGTACGGTTTTTCCGTCCTTGGCAACCTGCACATGCCCGAACTCCACAAGGTGGCTGTGCGGGGCCTTCACATAGACCACATAGCCGCCGTCCTTGTACTTGGAGCGGTAGATCCAGATGGATTGCCGCAGCCTTCCCGTCTTGTCCCTGAACGCCGTGGAGCTTTTGGCCTTCTCAAAGACCTGCGCGGCAATGCCTCCCAAATCGGAATCAATCTCCGCCCGGACGCCCGCCCGGATGTCTTCGATGGGGATGTCCACCACGACGTCATTGCTCACAGCTTACCTCCCGGCACATCAACACCAGTTCTCGGCCCCGGTTGTCCGGCAACGGGGCAACGATGTTGAACACCTTCCCGTTGTGGATGACGCGCATGTCCGCCGTCACGTCCGGCCTATACCGGATGCGGATGCGCTGCGTGACTTCGGACTGTGCCTGTTGGCTGGCGAAAAACTCCCGCCCGCTCATGGCTTCCAGCGAAGCCCAGACCGTCGCCACGTTTTCCCAGACCTTGTCATGTAGCGGGGCTCCAAATTTCCCAAAAACGATTTCCTGCCGCTGGATGGTCACGCGGTGGCGAAGGGAACCGGCACGCATCAGAGTTTTCCAGACTTTCGCAGTTCCTCTCTCAACTGTTGCTTGACCGCGTATACCAGTAGAGGAACGAACAAAAACAACGCGACGCCAAACAGCCCCCGCAGAGACCAATGCCAGACGGTAAAGTCCAGACTCCACGCGGCGAGAGAACAAAAGAGATAGGTCGGGACGCAAACCATAAACAAGCTAAACAGGATCAGCTTTAACACCCTCCAAGGCGTCCACTTGAACGCTATGAATTTCTCCATCTTAAAACCCTCCCGCTATAACATAGGGATCAAGCAGGCAGTCCACAAATGACCGCCCGAACTCATTGAAGTTCGACCCCACGGCGAAGCTCTCCCGCTGTTCGTACAGCGTCCCGATCCGCACCAGCATCCACTGGCGGATCGGTTCCGGGACCCTCTCGGCGGGATAGCCCGCCCTCACCGTCAGCACGGTTTCCCCCTGCGGGAAATCCGGGCCGGGGATGAAGGCCGCTCGCAGCGGTTCCCGCAGGGCCATCCCGGAAGGGACGAAACCGTACTGTTCGGGTTTGACCGCCATGCCGCCCACAGCCGCCCCCACAAGCTCCGTGCAGGGAACCAGCGGAACCTCAAGCATACCGGGCAAGGCAGGGAGGGAAACGGCCCACGTCGATTCCCCGAGCGCGCGCCCGGTGATTGCCTCGGCTTCCTGCCGGGCCGCTGTGATAAGCAAGGACAGCAAGGCGTCGTCCGCATCGGTATCCACTCGGACAAAGCCTTTCGCCTGTTCCAGCGTCACTGGTTCGGATTCGGGCGGGGTCAGCTGACGGATGGTCATGGCGGTCATTCCTCGGTTTTTTTATCCTTGGGCGGTTCGGGCTTTTTGGCGGATTGGGCGATGCATCCGCACTGCTCCGCGCAAAGCGCCACTTCCTCGTCCATTTCGGCCTCCCCAGCGGGGTAATCCTCCGGGGTATACCCGTGCCGCCAGTAGCGGAACGGCTTCGTCAGCGTAACCTTCATGGCCCGCCCCTTACGCAGCCGCGCACTTGAGGATCTTCACAGCCTCGGAATCCACCAGCATGCCGCCCACCCGCTTCGTGGTGTAGAAATGGACGTAGGGCTTGTTGGTAAACGGATCGCGCAGGCTGCGAATGCCGATACGATCGAAAATCCAGTAGGCGCGGGCATAGTTGCCGAACAAAACCGGGGTGGCGTTGGCGCCGACATCCGGCATGTCCTCGTTCTCCACGATGCCATAACCAAGGATCTGGGAAGGCTGCCCGGCGAGCAGGCCCGGCTGCCACAGGTAATTGCCGTCCGTGTCCTTCCATTTGCGGATCACGGAGAGCGTCTTGCCGTTCATCATCCACTGCGCTCCGGTACGGTGGCCCTTTTTGAGAGCATAGATGAGGTCAACGAGGTCATCGGCGGGATTGGAGGCCTTGAAACCATCCGCCACTCCCGTCTTGAGGCATTGCAGCGTACCGAACGCACGGGTGCCGTCGGCTTCCTCGCTCTGCGTATGGTCCAGCAACCCCTTGGGCTTGTCCGTCCCGTTTCCGGTAAGGAACGCGGCCCCTTCCTGCTCCGCGAACTGAATGGCGATGTCCGCCGCCAGTTCGGACTCCACATTGAAGAACAGATCGTCCAGCGCCTTCTGGGTCACGGCGGGATTGGCATAGATTTCCCCGAACACGGGCTTGAGTTCCGCGAATTTCGCCGTGGCCGTTTCGGAACGGGCCGCCTTTTCGCCCACCCAGCCGGAAGCCGTGCCGCCGAGATTGACCAGCTTGCGGAAGTCCTCAGTGCCGATGGTCACGACGCGGCACACCTGACGCATGGGCGACTGCTCGCGCAGCAGGCGCAGGATTTCCCGGTCCTGCTCGACGGGAACGGCATAACCGCCGTCCGCCTGCGTACCCACGCTGATCGCCTTCGCTTCCAGCCCGGAAAGCCCGGCATCGTCACCCTTGCGGATCCATTTCAGCCAACCGGCCTTGTGTTCGGCCTCGATATGCGCCTTTTCGTCGTTCCCCGCCGCGCCGGGGCGGTTGGCCTTCTTCGCCACCTCGTCCAGTTCCTTGGACAGGCGGGCGATCTCGGCTTCGGCTGATCCTACTTTGGCCTCAAGCTCGGAAACGGCCTTGCCCTCGGCCTTGGCCTTCAACAGTTCGTCGTTGGATTTCTTGAATTCGTCGAAAGCCTTATTCTGTTCTTCAAGGAGATCCTTCAGTTCCTTGTCCATGAAAACTCCTACCCTCTGAGGGTATTGATGTTGCGCCGCACCAGCGCGGCAAGCTCCCCAACACCGCCTTCCTCGGCATCCCGCAGAGGCATGGCCCTGAAACCATCGGCAAGGATGGCCTTTGCCTGTACACGCGAAAACCCGGCATCCCGCAGGGCTTTCTCGGCGTCGCGGATGGACGGGCCGTCCGCATCGCTCTTGATCCCCGTCACCCGCGCCTTGCCGTTGGCCGGGAAGGTGACAAGGGAAAGTTCCACCAACTCCACGCGCTTCAACGTGCGGCGCGGCTCATCCGGCTTGCTCCGGTTCGCCCATTCGATGGCCCGGAAGCCGATGGACATGCCGTTGATGGCAGGACGGGGCTGCATATTCATGAGCGCGTACATCTCGCGGCCTCTCGGCGTATCCGCAAGCCTGCCCTCGACGTACAGCCCGTGTTCGTCCTCCCGCATCTCCGTCCACACGCCGATGGGCGTCAAAGACTCCGCGCTCATGTCCCAGCCGCCGTGCTGCGAAAGCATGGCCGGCCAGACGCCGGACGTCTTGAAGTCGGCTATGGTCTTGGTGAACGCGCCGTTGGCGATCACGTCGCCGTAGGCGTCCATGTTCCCGAACACAGCCCCGTACCCGCTGAAGGTCATGGAATCGGCCCCGGCATCGGGAGCCGCCTTCAGCTCGACAAGGCCGCAATCAAGCCTTTCCATCCTCGTCTCCTTCCATCGGGTTCTGCCCCGGCTCGGCCATATTCAGTGGCACACGGTATTCGTCGCCGCCCACATAGGGGTTCATGTCCTCAAGCTCCCGGATGTCGTTGGGGGACAACGCCCCCACGCCGTACAGCCGCGTGTAGAACTCGGCCCGATCCTTCGCCGCCCCGCGCATGAGGCCGTTGACGTTGAACTTGAAATAGTAGCCGTCCCGCCGCTCCGCTTCGCTCAGGAGCCACCGGGACGCGCTCTTTTCGAGGCAGGCGTACCAAGGCCCCAACGTGTGGACGGCATGCTGCAAAAACATCTGTTCCGCGCTGGCGTAGGTGCTGGCCTTGTCCGAACGCCCCACCATGATCGGCAGGACGCCGAACGCCCGGCACACCTCCTCGACCTGATACTGGCGGGATTCGATGAACTGCGCGGCGTCGTTCGGCATGGAAAGCTGCGTCCACTTCATGCCGGAACCGAGTACGGCGGCCCTTCCCGCGTTCTCCGTTCCCGCAAAGGCCGCTTCCCACGCCGTGCGGAGATCCTTGCGCTGGTCCTTGTTAAGGCTTTGATCCGTGGACAGGATGCCGGATGGCCTGACGCCGTTGCGGAACGAGGATGCCCCGTGCGTTTCCAGCGCGAGGGACAGCCCGATGGCTTCCCGGGCCAGCACCACCCCGTCGAGCCCGGAAACGCCGTCCCACGACAGCCAACGGACATGCCACATGTCCTTGCGCGGGACCGTGATGTACCGCTTGTCCTGCGTGGTGATCCGGTAGGTCAGCTCCCAGCCGTCGCGCTCGATGGACACGCAGCCGGGCGGGTAAGGCAGCATCTCGACGATGCGGCCCCCTACCCTGTTCAGCCAGATGTAGGCGTTCCCGGTGAGGCACAGGTGCAACGCCAGCATGTGGCGGAACTCGAACGCCGTCTGAAATTCATTGGGGGCCATGTCCATAAGCTCGTACAGCCCGTGCCCGACAGCGGGGTTCCGGTTCCTGCCTTCCGCCCGGTACAGCTTGAAGGGGACCTGCGCCAGCCCGTTGGCGATCACCCGCACGCAGGCCAGCACAGCGGAACACTCCAGCGCCGTCCGCGCGTTCACGGCCACACCGCTACGGGCCGCCACGCCGCTGAACAGCGCGACAAGCTGATCGTAACCGCCCACAGGCTCAGGGCCGGACTTTCGGAACCAGTCTAACAATCCCATCACCACACCTCGACAAAAAAGGTATCTTCCTCGACCGGAACCCCGCCCACGGCCCCGTTCATGGCCATCGCCAGCGCGACAATCCCGTCAATCCGGCCCGTACTCTTGATCTTGTCGAACTTGCGGTTCCCGCTCGGGTCCTGCTGCACCCGCACGTTCGAGGCACACATGGTCAGAACGGGATGCATCCCGTGACGCATGGTTCCCTCGGCAAGCACGTCCTCCAGCGTTTCCACCGCCGGGTTCATGTCCCGGAAGCCCTGCCCATGCGGGATCATCCGCAAGCCTCCGGGCATGGGCTCGTCCCTGCCTTCCACCCATGCGTCCACGCCTTCCTCGCGCAGGGCCCGCACCATGTCGTCGATGCGCCAACGGTCGAATTTCAGCCCAGCGATAGTCATCCTGCCGTGCAGTTCCGCGATGTTGCGGGCTACGAACCGATAGTCGATGGTCCGGCCCGGTGTGGTGTTCAGAAAGCCTTGCCGCGCCCAGAGGTCGTACCGAACGTGATCCCGCTCCGAACGCTCCCGGATGCCCTCGACGGGCGTCCAGAACAGCGGCATGACGTGCCTGTCCCCCTGTTCGTCCTGAACCGTCAGCATCAGCGCGGTAAGGTCGTTCTTTCCGGACAGATCGAGTCCGCCGAACACGGGCAAATCCTCAAACAGCGCCAAATCCGGTTTCCCGCCGCTCCGCCGCCAGACTTCCGGGGTGATGAAATGCGCCGCGCCGTCCACGCGCTGGTTGAGATAGAGGTTACGGAATGCCGCCTCAGCCGCGGGCATCCGTTTCGCCTTCTCCGCCATCTCGCGCATGTCTTCCAAAGACCGGAAATCGCCAAGGGCTGGGTTCGCCAAATACCAGTTGGCCTCGTCCCACGGATCCGCATCCATCGGCACCGAAAAAAGGAACGTCTTGAACTTCGGATCTTCGATCTCGCCCCGATTCACCTTCTGGCCGTAGTCAATGAGCTCGGAAAGGACGGCGTTGTCGCTGGCGGCCTGCGTCGAAATGCACCACACCAGCGGATCGGCGTGCGCGCCCCGCGAGGTCATCATCACATCGTACAGCTCGCGGTCCGTGCCAAACTGCGCCAGCTCGTCGAACACGATGAAGGATGACGACTTGCCGTGTTTGCCCCGCGTCTCGCTGGACAGGGCCGTGAATTCGGAACCGCTCACCGGATCGACCAGCCTCTTGCGCGACTCGACGACGTTCAGGCGTTCGGACAGCTCCTCGTCCATGTAGATCATGGCCGTCATCAGCTTGAACAGCACGGACGCCTGTTCCCGGTCGTGCGCCAGCGAATAGAGCTGGCCGTTCCTGACGGCTTCCGGCCCGCACAGGTGCGCAAGGCACAGCCCCGCCACCAACGCGGTCTTGCCGTTCTTGCGGGACATGGACAGCACGGCCTGGCGCACCACGCGCCGCCCTTCCCCGTCCTCCGCGTCGTAGACCTCCCGGATGATCGCCTTCTGCCAGCCGCGCAATACGAACGGCTGCCCCACTCCGGCGCCGTCCGGCGTCCGCAGGGTTTCGATGAAGGCAATCATTTTCTCCGCTCTGGTCATCCGGCTACGCTCCAAACATCAGCCCGGCCCGTTTGGGCTTCGGCTTCTCGTCATGCTTCCCGGCAGCCTTGGCGTTGATGCGGCTGTTCACGCACAGACGCAGCTTTGTCGCCAGCTGGCTCAAAGAACTGTTGCTGTTCACGAGCACCTCGTGCCAAGGGTTGCGCTTCACCGCGCCGGAAGCCGTCTCAATGACCTCGCCCTGCTCGGCAAGCATCCGTTCCGCACGGTTGCGGCGCGCATACTCTTCACAGTAGGCCCGCAGCAGGGGCACGTCCCCGGCCTGAAAATAGCCTCGCGGGTGCGCGTCCACGATGTGCCGCCACAGTTCCGCCGCATCCTCGGACATGCCCTCCGGGTGCGGGAAAAAACTCCCGGCGGGCGTCATCATCCGCAGCCGCCTTGACTGTTCAGGTTCCGGGCCCCGTGCTCCCATCACATCCCCGCATTCCAAGGATGCGCCTTGTCCGTGGGCATCCCGTTCTCGTCATGGCCGCCAATGATGCCGCCGTGCTCCACCCGCTGCTTGCGGGAGTCGTGACAAAACTTGCAGAGCGCCTGCCAGTTGTTCTCGTCCCAAAACAGCACGGGGTCCCCTCGGTGCGGGCGGATATGGTCGACCACGGCGTCGGCACCACGCAGAGCCTTCCCGCACATCGCGCAAAACGGATGCTCCCGCAGAAAGGCAATCCGCGCCTTGCGCCACTGCGCTCCGTACATGCCCCCATGCTTGCCCACAAAATTACCCCCCTAAATTTTCCCGAAACTGTGCGTAAAGGGGCACACGCGGTCACGGGGCTGTGTGCTCCAGAGATCCGATCCCCCCTCCCCCAACGGCCTAAACGTCATCGTCGTCCCCGCCCACGGCCTCATCCACCCGCCGCTCCACTTTCCGCTTGCTGCGAAGGAGCACCCGCCGCAACAGGTCCGGCACGGGGATGCCGAGCCGCTGCATGTGGGCAATGACGGATACGGCGTCCGTGATGATCAGGTAGGCAATGAAAAGGTTCAGCAACGGCATGTCGAACCCGCCGAAAGACCGGGAAAGGCTGGCGTTGACCACGCCGACAATCAGCAAGTAAAGACAGTAGGCCGGGAACTTGAGCGCCCCGTGCGCCAGCATCCGGCAACGGAAATGCCTGCGCCGCACGGCGTCCGCCAGCCCAAAGGCAAAGTCGGCCACCAGCATGGCCCCAAGCATCCACAACAGATAGGCGTCCCCGCCGAACAACGAGACGGCACCCGCGACGCACGAACCTATGACGGCCTTCTCAGGCCACAAGGCCAGCAGGCTTTGCGTGTAGTAGGCAAGCCCCTCCATCGGGGCGGGCGGCTGCATCATCATTCCTTCCCGGCTGCGGCCCGTATCGCCGCCTTGTCCGCATTGCACACGCCGAGCGCCTGCCGCAGATCCAGCGCGTAGCCGAGCAGATCGGCATTCGTCACGCCGTTCCACAGGGGGGTGGGCGTTTCCGCCGTCAGGTACGCCGGGGCATCCTGCCGGATTATGACGGGCATGGTCGCCATCGGCTTACCTGAGCAGCCCGTCAACGGCAGGAGGCAGCACAGTGCCGCCCCAATCGCCAGTCTGCCTGTCATTCCGCATAGCCTCCCGCAGCTTCACGCGCTGCCGTTCCCGATCCTGTTCCAACGCCGCCAGCTTCCCTTCGCGTTCTTCAAGGCTTTCTTGAAGTTTGGCATGGGCCGCCGTCATGTCCTCGAGAGCGGCACGGTTTCGCTTTGCGCTTTCCTCCCATGTTACGGCGTCTTGCCGGGCAAGATCCCGCTGCTCCGTCACGATGAACGCAAGCACGCCGAGAGCAAGGCAGGCCACGGCAAAGACGGCGCAGGCGATGCGTTCGATATTCATCACCACTCCCGCTCCAGCCCCATATCGAGGTGCACGAAGTTCTCGTAGCCCCGATGGCCGATGCCCCGGAACCCGCACTTACGGGCCAGCTTGATGAATGCTGTATGCCGCTCTTTCGGCATACGGACATCAAAGGCGAGGGTCAGATGCTGCGAATGCGCGACCCCGCCCACTTCCTTGTTGTGCCTGAAGCAGCGGTGACCGCAGTTGATGACGAGGGGCTCGCCCCACATGTCGCGGAGCCGCTGGAGCGCGTCCATGCTCGCCTCGTCCACGACGATCTCCCCGCAGCATTTGCAGGCGATCTCCTTAGGGGTGAAGTTCGGCCATTTCCCGGACCAACGAGCTTCGGTATAGTGCATGAAAAACGCTCCTGAGTTTGGTCAGGAGCGTAGCATGAAGAAGGGGGTGAAGCTCAAGGGTTTGTTGGACTGTTTCTCAGTTTACGCCAGTAGCCATGTCTCCCATCTGCGGATTCGACCCACACGTCCGTGTATTGACAGTGTTGGCAGCCGTAGAAACGCGTAACCATGGAGCCATGGCGACGCTTGCCATAACAACGCATCTCATTTCGTCCGCATATCGGACAGGGAGGGCATTTTCGGAGACGCCCCGGTCTGTTCTCGCTCTCGAACGGGCTCATGCTTCCCCCTTTCTCCCGACAAATCTGAGGACGTGTTTTCTCCGTACTTGATCCTTTTCATACTCCGTCAGGCTGTGCCGCATCATCCGGCACACAATCAGGGCGTTTCCGGCGGTGGAAAGCACACTCAGTATGCTGTCGTCAACATCGCTGCCCTGTTCATCCACGAAAGACTGCGCCCCTTTCATGCACCGCAGGAAATAAGCCTCCAACTCGTCAAGGCTCATCTCCGGGAATCTATAGCCCTCATAGCCGACCATCCTGCGCCCCCCATCACCGTCGTCATCAATCGTGGGAAACACCATCTTTTCGTCATATTCACACATAGCACGTCTCCTTTTTCGATTCACCATCGCGCGGCCCCTTTCTCTTTCAGGGGAGAATCCCCTCCCTCCCTTCAGGGGAGGAGGGGGTTACCCCTCCCCTGAAAGGGGAGACTCTTTTGCCGCTTTGCCACATTCATAAAATCAGCTACTTACGAAGTGGCAAACATTTTCTGCCGCTTCTCTTTTTTGCCACTTCTCAAAAATCTTTCAAATCAACATGTTATGAAGTGGCAAACCCTTTTTTGCCGCTTCTTGCCACTTTGCCGCTTCTCCTGTTGCCACTTCTTGCCACTTCTCTTTGCCACTTCTCCCGACCCTTTTTTACCGGGTCAGGCTCCGGTCGGATTGAAGTCGAACGGTCGCTCTTCCGGCGGATCGTAGTTCTCGCCCGGCACCAGATAAACGGTCTTCCTCCCCGACTCGTTCGCCGTCTCCCAGAGTTCCAACCAACCCTCGAACAGCGCCCGCTCAATGGCGTCGTCAAGCAATCTTCGTGACACACCCCATTCGGAATCATACACGCGAATGAAGGAGCGCCGAGTGATGTGGCGGCTTTCCTTCGCCAGATCCGCAACCTTGGCGCAGACGCGGGGCATAATGTCCACTGGCGGGGCGCTCCCTTCTTTCCGTGCGGGCGCCACCGGGTACAGGACACCATTTTCCCCGCGGCGCAGGAAGAACATATCCCCTTGTGCCGCATAGTTGAGCTTACTGGCCTTGCCCGCCAGATACTCGCCGGGGCGCGGCATCGCCGGAAGATTGAGCCGCTTTTTCGCCACACCAGGAGGCAGAACCACCAGATTGCAGGCCCCGCGCATCCCGGCCACAATAGCCCCGGATCCGCGCACGGTGTCCACGTGCAGCGCTTCTTCCAGATTGAACTTATCGCCCCGTCCCGTGCCGTTCTTGACGCTATGGTGGACCACGATGATAGCCGCGCCACTTTCCCTGCCGAGCTGGGCTAATTTGGAGCAAAAGAACTGCGCGGCCTCCTCGTTGCGCTCCACGTCCGCACCATGCAGGAGGTTGAGCGGATCCAGAATGACGGCGGCGAGATCCGGCATACGCCTGGCGGCGTCCAGCAGAGCATCGAAGGCTTCTGTGGTTGTCAGCCCCCGCGCCGGGTCGTCGCGCACCAGCCGCATGTCCTCACCAAGGCAAATCTGGATGTTGACCATGCGGTCGAAAGCATCCAATTCCTCGGCGCTCAGTTCCTGCCCCACCCGATGCGTACGCTGCCAGATAGGTTCCTCCGGATCTTCGCAGAGCAACACCAGCGTCCTGCCGCGCACGCCCGGCGTAAACGCCGGCCCGAGCAACGCCCGGCCCGTGGCCAGCGACGCCGCCAGCTGCAAGCTCATGGAGGTCTTGCCCGTGCCGCCCGCCCCACAGAGCACAAAGGGGCTACCCATGAGCACCATGTCCCTGAAGGCCCATTTCAATTCCGGCGGCGTCTGGCGAGTATAGCGGGCCGTGGGGTACGGTCCCTCAGTGTCGAGCCGAAACAGGAAGTGCCGGGTATCGCGCTCGCCGGACAGAAGCTGACGCCTCGCTTCCTCCACGCCATCGGCGCAGCAGAGGTCGTTCCAGTCGGTAGGTTTGCCCGCAGGATTGGCGAACGCAGGAAACAGGGCCACCGTATTCATCGCCCGGGCGCACTCCTCAGCGGCCTCACGCCCGGCATTCTTGTCCTTCCAGCGATCATCGTCCCCGCAAATGACAAGGGCGTCGCCGGGGTGGGCCTCTCTCCATGCCTGCGCCGCTGGAAGCAGGTTCCCGGCATCAAAGGCAACTACTGTCGTCCACCCCGTCGCCATGTGTATGCTCGCCGCAGTGGCGTAGCCTTCGCAGACGGCGACCTTCCCCGTGCCGGGGATGGTGAAGAACCGGCCCTGCTTCGCCCCGCCAAAAAGAAAACTCTTTTCTCCGTCGGCATAAATTTCCTGCAAGGAACTCAGCGTTCCTTGTGCGTCACGCATCGGTACTAACAGCTTCCCGGCCAGGATCTTAAGGCCGAAGGACGGAACCTTCTTTCTGACGAGATAGGGATGGGTGACAGCCTCAGCGGCTCTCTCCCAGTCCCGTTCGGCCCGTTCCCGGGCCCGTGCGGCGTTCTCCGCTTTCTGGGCTTCTCTGACCCGTTTGGCCCGTGCCATTTTTTGAGCGAACTGCTCGCGTTCCGCCGATGTCATGGTGGACTGGCTCTTGCCCGACCACTTCCATTCTTCGCCCGTCTTCCAATTGCCGAACGCGCCTGCCGAAACGCCGTCGCCGTAAAAGACGTACCAGCCGGACTTCTTCCCCGGCCTGTCGTCCGCAACGGGACAGCGTTCCGGCATCGCCAGACCTGACGTGTCCGCGATTTCATCCGGCCTCAGCCCGGCATCAAACATTGCCTGGCGGAATCGTTCCACGGCGTCATACGCGGGCAATGGGGGGCGCACGGGTTCCTGCGTAATGACCGAGGCCGTATTGAAATCAAAATCAAACATGCCAGCACCTTGTCCTATACGCGCAAAAGCGGCAGGAAAAACAATCTTCGTCCGCTGCGCAGCGGGGAAGCAGTTCCCCCGCCTCACACGCCCGAATCACCGTCACGGCCCGGTCGGAAAGCTCCTGCGCCCTGCCAGGTTCAAAAGGGACGCTTTCATCGTATACTTCCATGGTGTCGGCGTTCATGGCGGTGAACAGGGTCGGATTTTCGGACAGGTTCAGGTATGCCATGTACAACTGCACCTGCGCGAAATATTCGGGATACGCCTTCTCCAAGCCCTGCTTGTCCAGCTTGTTCCAGCCCTTGGAGCCAAGCACCTTGCACTCCCAGAGGCGCGGGTACGGCCCATATTCATCAGGGCCGCCCACGAACACGCCGTCACAGTGCCCACGGATGCGCCCCTTTCCGGTGGAGAAGCCGAACTGGCGCCCGTCCGCTCCAGCCGTCCGCAGGACGAATCCAGCCATGCGCAGCCATTCCGCCATCCAGTCCTCGCCATGATGCCCGCGGTGGAAGATACGGTAGATGCGCCCTTCGAAAGGAACATCCTTTGGAGTATTGAAAAATTCGTATTGCAGCGCGCGCAGGCAGTGGTGGCCGATACGCGACGCTCCAAGATAATCGCGCGGCGCGTCTTTCTCCCGCTCCGCCCTTACGGCGGCGTCAATAAGCATTGAAATCCGGCGTCCCTTGAACCTGTGATTGAAATCCAGCCCCTGCGGCTCTTCCGGCTTGTGCATGAGATCAACCTCGTTAAAATACGCATGCCGTTTTCCGTGACACCGGCGGCATAACACAATGAGATCGCCGTCCCGTTCCTGAAAAAGGCGATCATACGAAAGATGGTGGACTTCCAACCGTTCAGCAGAGCCGCATTCCTGACAACGCCGCCCGGCAAGCCGGAGAGCTTTTTCCCGACGGGCTTCCCAGTGGCCGGTCTTTAAGTACTGTTCGTAGGGAACGCGCCTAGCTTTTCGCCGTAACATTGCAGTAATGCAGGCAATAGAAAATCGAGACGCCGTACAGCGCGGACGGAATAGTGAACACTCCGGCTGCGTATAAGTCGGCGCGGCAGTGAACGGAGTCTTTGCCCACCCTTTGGCCGTACCGGCAAAAGAACATGGTTTCCCCCGTTCCGGGCAAAAGAGGCTCACCATACGCTTCCAGCACACTTCTACACAGCAGATCCACCTCTTGCTTGGTGAACCCGCATACAGGTTTCTCCAAAAGCCCCGCCGAACCGAGCCGGGACGCAAGCAGCTCCAAATCAGGCATGAAGCACCTCCCGTTCAATGGCCTGCCTGTTCCAGAAAAAATTCAGGGTGCAGGCGGCGCTGTATTTGGTGAAAGTGAACATGTCCTCCTGCCCGTAGCCAAGCTGCTGCAGGAGTTCCCACTGCTTCGCCGTGGCCGCGTCGTTGAGCCAGCGCCGATTCTTCTTCGCCGCGTCGTCGCTTTCGTTCATGCGCAGAAAGTCGTCCGCGGCGGCCAACGCCTGCACCCGTTCCCCCACCATGATTCGCCGCAGAGCCCGCTCGTCCTTCAATCTGCCCAAGGCAAGCCACCGTTCTCCATCCGCAGAGCACACCGCTCCCCATGCCTCAAACCCGCTGGCCAGCATCACCCGGCCGGAGCCGAACACGTCGCACCAACGGAACGGAGAAGCGGTCAGTATATCCACTTCCTCCATGACCACATTGGACACGACTTCCGGATCATCGGAACCGACTTCTCCAGGCGCGGCCCGCTCCGGCCCCTTGAACACATGGCCGCAAATCGGACATTCCATGACGCCGCAGGGGATTTCCGCACCGCATTCGGGACATGGTTTCTGCTTGTCCTCCATGCGCACTTTGCTTTCCAGATCCCGATGCGTCGTTAACGACCGCCCGAAATCCATGACGACGCAATCAGTCTTCACCACCCCCGGATAGCGGGCCGGATCCACGGTGCGCAGCCCGCGCCCAATCATCTGGAGCATGGTGGACTTGAATGAGCACGGGCGCAGCAGAACGACGCAGCTCACCGGCTGAGAGTCGTACCCCTCCGTCAGCACCGCGACGTTGACCAGAACCTGCACGTCGCCCTCGTCGAAACGCCGCAGCAGAGCGGCCCGCTCGAAAGATGACGTCTTGCCGCTCACGACCGCCGCATTCACGCCCTCGGCGCGAAAGGCTTCCGCCGCGTGTTCGGCATGACGCACAGTGGAGGCGAACACGATGGTCTTTCTATCCGATGCGAGCTTTTTCCACTCCCGCACCACGGCGGCATTGTGCACCTCCATATCCAGCACGGCCTCGGCCTCGTTCATGTCGAATTCGCCGGAAGCGGTCTTGCGCAACGACGCCAACCGATCGTCCGTGCCTTCAAGCGTGCAGACGAACGTCCGGGGCCGTACGAGGAACCCCATTGCGATGAGGCTGTGCAGGGAAAGCTGATCGCAGCAATTGCTGAAGATATGGCGCAAACCTTTCCCGTCGCCCCGCGCGGGCGTGGCCGTGACCCCAAAAATCCGGCAGTCCGGGTTCTTATCCCGCACGGCGTCCACGACCTTGCGGTAGCTCGGGGCCACGGCGTGATGCGCCTCGTCGATGACGAGCAGATCCAGTTTGGGAATGGTGGATAGAGCCCTGTCCCGGCACAGCGTCTGCACCATGGCGAACGTGGCGTCCCCTTTCCAGTCTTTGATGTCGGCGTTGAACATCCCGACGCGGGCGCGCGGGTTGACCTCCCGATATTTTTTCGCATTCTGGAAGGTCAACTCGTCACGGTGCTGGAGAATAAGCTGCTTTCCGCCGACACGTCCGGCGAGCGCCGACAGGAGCACCGTTTTGCCCGCGCCCGTCGGCGCCACCGCCAAGGTGTCGCCATGCTTTTTCAGCGCGGCGACAGCCTTGGAAACCATTTGTTCCTGGTACGGCCGCAAGATCATTTTTCTACCTCGCCCAAGCGGGAACGGGGGTAGGGGACGGAGCGGGTGCAGAAGGACGGGCGGGCTCCTGTTGCGCACTCCACCCGGAGCTGGAGGTCGCCTGCGGCTGGCTGTACTCCTTCATATCCGGCGTGATCACCGTATGGATACGGTTCTTGTCGGCATATTGCCCGGTCTTGTCCTTCTCGACGCCGAGCTTGGCAATGAACGTCAGCCCGCAAAAATCCTGCCAGCCGTCGATGCGGCGCGCGGCCTGTGCGGACTCTCCCATATCGTCGGGACGAATGCCCCGTGCACTTTCCAGAATGGCGCGCAGAGTAGCCCGCGTGATGTTGCCGGCTGTGGATTCGCCGCGTTCATTCAGCTTGCCGCCGGAAACGATCAAAAACTGCCAAATCTTCCGCTTGGCGTACGGACCCTCGGAAACGACGAATTCGCAGTCCAGCATCAGCGCGTCGGACGACTGCGATTGCTTGAACCAGCCTCCATCGCCGGCGCCACCGGGCCGGATGCTCATGGTCAACGGGACGATGGTGCCCGCGGGGATCGGGTCGAAACCAGAAGACTGCCTGTCGGCGCCGTTGAAATCGTAGCTCATGACTTATCCTTTCAGATTATAGGTGTAAGAAGAAATAGCCTTGCGTTCGCCCCGGTGGATTTTCTCCATCAGCCCGCCAAGGTGAGGCTGTTCGATCATGTCCAGTTTGCCGGACCGGTCTCCGGCCGGATAGTTCCACGGGTTGGGCCGGGAACAGACAAACGCCCTGTACGGCGCCCCGTCGTCCGTCCTCAATTCGGTCATGGTGACGACTTGATCCACAATGCCGGGGAGTTCCAGTCCGGTCTTGGCTCCCTCAATCTGCGGTTCGAAAAACTCACGGTTGAAGTCGTCCCGTTTGGCGTCCAGCAGGCCTACGAACCAGACGTTGCGCCCACGGATATACTGAAGCTGCGTCACCCAACGGATCATCTCCTTTCCGAGCAGTCCGTACGCCCCGCGGGAATCCGGCTTTCCCGTCTTCTCGCTGAAAGCTTCCGGCTGGCCCGATGCCCACTGGAAACACAGCCTCGAGGCCACGGTGATGGAGTCGATGAAGAGAGTCCGGTATTTTTCCGTCGTGGCGGGATCGCCATACTGCCCAAGCACATAATCGTAATGAGCCTGGCTATACGGCTGGTCCGGACGCATGGCGGGGTTTGGCCCGCCGAGAAAACAGGCCACGTCCCGGGCCGTCTCCCAGTCCCGGATCTCGAGCGAGTCGCCGCCCCAGCCCCGTACGGACAGCCCGCCCGCCTCAAGGTCGAGGAACAGCGTCGTCTCCGGGTCAAGCGTCCACAAAAGGGAAGTCTTGCCGATCTTCGCCGGGCCGAAGATGACGCCCTTGATGCCGCCCTGCTCCTCCATCCGCTCATCGGCGGTAATGATGCGAAAACCGTTCATGGGTGCCCTCCTGCGTTTGCGGACGACACCGGCGTGGCCCACAGATCCGGCCGGAGCAAATGGCGGCTGATGCCAAGCCCCCGCTCGTACCTGACGGCGTCCTCAGCCGAGATGGCGCGTGTCCCGTTACAGTGCCGCCACACGGTGGCATAAGCGATGCCCGTCCGCCTGGCGGCTTCCGCCGGGGTCAGCCCCATCTGATTGATGAGCAATGCGAGTGTGTTCATAAGTCAAGATTATTGACTATTGTCAAACTAAATGCAAGATAAAATTTTCCCCTAGTCAAATTGACATATGTCAATTGTTTCCATACAATTATCCCATGTACGCAGAAAAAATCCTCCACATTTTGAAAAATTACGTCGAACGCGAGTTCAACGGCAATGTAACGGCTGCCGGATCCTACTTTGGCATCAACCCGCACACGCTGCGCCGCTGGCTTCTCGGGGATCGCACACCTACGCTCAACGAACTGGGAAAAGCCCTTGATCTCATGGGAATTGACGTCCCGGAACATGGTGAACGTCTCGAGGGGTATGACATGGTTCCGAAGGTGACCGCACGGGCCGGAGCGGGTTCGTCCCTGATCACGTCCGACGAAGTGCTCGGGTATTACGCCTTCCGCCGCGACTTCCTGAACCGCGTGGGCATCCACTCCAAGGAATCCGTCATGCTCGACGTCATAGGCAACAGCATGGAACCGCTCATCCGCCACAAGGACACTATACTCGTGGATCAGTCGGTCAAGGAACCGAGCGACGGCAAAATCTTTCTCGTTGGCCTCGGTGAGGAGCTTTTGGTCAAGCGTCTCCAGCGCACGGCCCGCGGCTGGCTTCTGCGCTCGGAAAACCGCGATTTCGCGGACGTAGCGGTGGAAGGTCCCGACCTTGAAGCTTTCCGTGTCTATGGACGGGTGCGATGGTTTGGAAGGGTGTTGTAACGGGGAAAGACTATGGGAAACACGAAAGCTCAAACTGTCTGGTTGTATCATTTTACAAACATAGAAAATCTTTCTACAATAATTCAAAATGGACTCATATGTGATTCTCTCCTAGAGGAAGGGAAATACATTAACAGTGGGGACTCGAGTATCAAAGCAAGGCGAAAAGAAATACCAGTTCCCTTTGGTGGATATGTCGCTGATTACGTTCCTTTTTATTTTGCAGCACGTTCCCCCATGCTATACAGGCAACATGCTAGAAATATTATAAAAAATGTAGACATTATCTACCTGGTAAGTTCAGTAGAAACTATAATATCTTTCGAGCTGGAATGGTGTAGCTCTAATATGAATGCAGCATGTAATGCCGCAGATTTTTATAATACCATTGAGAATATGAAAATAAATATCAGATGGGATTATATGAATGCTGTATGCTGGAAAAATACTGATGAGCATCCAAACCGAAAAGAATATAGAATGGCTGAATTTTTAGTGCGGGAGAAGGTTCCATGGGAAGCTATCCCCTATCTTGCTGTTTTTAATGATGCTGCGTCTGAGCGTGTAAAGAAAATTCTTCCTGAGGGGAGTAAACAACGTATCTTTGTTCAACAAGATATGTACTTTTAGGAGTAGCTATGATCAAATACGTCACAGGGGACATTTTTAAGTCCGACGTAGAGGCCATAGTCAATACGGTAAATACTGAAGGTATTATGGGGAAAGGGCTCGCCCTTCAGTTTAAAAAAAGATTTCCTGACAATTTTAAGGCGTATGAAAAATTTTGCAAAGACGGACTGCTTTTTGTGGGGAATATGTTTATTTTTCCTACAAACGCGCTATCAGGCCCACGATATATTATCAATTTCCCCACAAAAAAATCTTGGAAAAACAAAAGCAAGATAGAAGATATCCGCCAAGGGCTGTCTTCGCTGGTGCGGGACATCCAAGCCTTGAAAATTCATTCCATTGCCATCCCACCTCTTGGCTGCGGTTTGGGTGGCCTGTCATGGAATGAAGTCAAGCAGGCTATTGAAGAGGCCTTTACAGATCAAAACCAGCTTGAAGTGCTCGTCTATGAACCGCTCGCTGGAAAAAATCCAGCTCCGTGCACAGCTAAGCGCCCGGTTCAGTTAACACAGTGCAAAGCCATTTTACTCAAAGTCTTTGAGCATTATATGGAAATGGCTGTTGCAACAGATATTTCCTTTGTTGAAGCACACAAGCTTTCCTACTTGTTGCAATCATGCGGCATAGATATGAAACTGCGTTTTGCCCCTTGGCGCTACGGTCCGTATGCCAACAACCTGTGCCATGTGCTCGGAGATATGGAGGGTATATGGATTCAGGGATTCAGGGATGGCACGGCTAAGGCTTTTGATACGTTTTGCCTACTCCCCGCCGCCCAAGAAGCATTCGGCATGCGGGATGCTGTATCCGAAGCGGCTTTTCAAAAACTTGATCATCTCATCGAAGGATTTGAAACGCCCACTGGCCTGGAATTGCTTGGTACCGTACATTGGCTGATTACAAACGATAATGTTCCTGCCGACCTTCCCCATATTACCGCTTGCATATCTGGGTGGTGTGAAAACCGCGAAGGCTGGGGAGACAGGAAAGCCAGATTATTCAATGAAAAGGCCATCACTATGGCCATACAGCGAGTCACCCAATCTTTGAACAGTTAGCCCTCCCCAAGCCCCTCCACCGCGAGGGGCTTTTTCGTTGCCTGCCTTGACTTTCCCGGCCCCCTGTGGTGTGGGGAGGGTAGGAGGATATAATTATGGAACTTGTCTTTATCGACTTTGAAACAGCCACTGCCTCACGCGACAGCGCCTGTTCCCTTGGGCTGGTACACGTCATCAACGGCCAAATTGCAGAAAAAAAGCAGTGGCTTATTCAGCCTCCGCATAACGACTATAATTCTTTCAACACAGAAATTCATGGGATAACGCCTGAAATGACAGAAAACTCTCCAACATTCGGAGAGCTTTGGAATAATATCAGTCAATACTTTTCAGGAAAAACGCTGGTTGCCCACAACGCCAGTTTTGATATGTCCGTCCTTAGAGCAACTTTGAATTACTACAACATTCCTTTCCCATGTTTCGATTATTTCTGCACTCTGGTCATGGCGCGGGCGGCACTTCCCAAAAGGATAACTTATAGTCTTGATTCGCTATGTGATGAATTTGGTATAGCGTTCAAGCACCATGACGCTACAGAAGATGCTTATGCTTCATTTGAGCTTTACAAAAGAATTTTTCAGATATCAGAACAAGAAAAAATAGATGATTTTTTGGAAAAATACGGGTTACAATTAGGAAAATCTTTTGAAAACGGCTATACGCGATGTGGTATAGTCAAAAAATCATATTCCATTGATTTTAAATCGTTACATGCTGAAAATGATATTATAGAAGAGCATCCCTTTTTTGGTAAAAAAATCCTATTCACAGGCACATTAAAATCGATGTCCCGCAAAGAAGCGGCTCAGTTAGTTGTCAATATTGGCGCAGAACCCACAGACAGTTTTAATAAGAATATAAACTACTTGATAGTGGGAGATTTTGATTTTTACAAGTTTAGAAATGGGGAAAAAAGTTCTAAACTAATCAGTGCTGAAAAGGCACTACAAAAAGGTTCAGATATCGAGATTATATCTGAAGAAGATTTCTTAAAAATGATTCCTGACAATGCAGTAAAAAGTAAACCTAAGCATATAAGGAAAACGCCTCGTAACAATTATAAATATACAGATTGGGGGATTGGTTCACCCAATGCTGTAGATTTTTATGATGTTGGTATTGTTAATACTAACATTGATAATAAAGATGGTACTAGTAGGCAAGAATTGATTTCCGATCTATCCAAATGGCAACCTGTAGAAATTAAACGCCAGCAATGTTCTAAGGATGCCCCAAACGCTATAGGTGTTTTCAGTCCTAAAGGGCAAATAGGTAACTTAAGTCAGCCTGAAGCATCCCAAATTGCGGACTTACTGGACGAAGGAGGAAAAGTTACTGCTAGGGTTTGCCAGATTTATGTAGTAACAAAATCAAAATGCTGGTCGTGCTGGATAGAACTTCAAGTTATACCCGCTTCTGATCTGCATCTAGGCTTTGATTTTAAAAACACTGAGTATTGACACTCAACCGCTTTCATGCTTTGTTGTCTGCAACGGTGCGTCGAAAACACCTACAGGCGGACAACGCCACCCGACAGCTTGGCGCTTTTTTGTGCCCTTTTCCCAAAGTCAAGATTTCTCTTGGCTGTGTTTTGGGCTATAATTGCATCCATATGATGCCGGGTGTGCCCGATATGTCCAAGGTTTCGGCCTAAAGGCGGGCAGCGGTTCCTGTAGCCGTTTCGACCACCCGGCATTTTTCATTGGGAAGAATGCCTTCTGTGAACGTCGAAAATTTACAGGAGATTCCTATGGCTATTTCCCTCTGCTTCAATGAGTTCACCTTCTCGCCCGTCATCCGTGACAGCCAGCCTTGGTTCAAGTCATCAGAACTTGCCCGCGCGCTTGGTTACAAGGATGAAAATTCTGTTCGGCGCATCTATGAACGTAATGCCGATGAATTCACCGAAAATATGACGCAAGTGGTTGAAAACCTCGACACGGTCAATTTGACCGTCCGTGCCCGCATCTTCTCCCTGCGCGGCTGCCACCTCCTCGCCATGTTCGCCCGGACACCCGTCGCCAAGGCGTTCCGCAAGTGGGTTCTCGACGTCATCGAACGGTACGGCGACAGGGTGCCCGTCGATGCCCAGACGCCAATCACTGGCGCCCTCTCCCGCATCTCTTCCCGCACCATCGCCGGAGAGCTGCATAAGCGCCACTCCACCGTGCTCGACGCCATAAGCCGTGCCGCTGCCGTCTGCCCGCAACGGGACGCTTTCGTCCGGGGGAACTATGTAGACGCCAAGGGCCAGCGCTGCCCGCAGTATATGGTTTCCCGCGAGGGGATCATCTTCCTCTCCCAGAGCTACGCTGCCCGCCAGACGGACGCATGGCGGAACATTCTGGACACCCTGTCCTCCGTGCCGGAAGTCGTCACCCGCCGCCCCGTTCCCCAAAGGCTCCCCGGCCTCCCCGCCACGGAACGCCTGTTCGCCGACATCGAAAAAGCCCTCTTCGCCCTCGACGGTACTGAAAACTGGACGCATATCACCGTGCGCAGGGAACTGAGCGGCATCGGCTCGGTTCCGTTTGAAGTCGAGAAGGCCATCAAACACCACATCAACGCCGCCTGGTACAGCCTCGGGCTGGCGCAGTCATCGCTCCAGGCCGCGCTCGCACTGCGCAAGCTCGCATAACCGTTAAAACGAAAGGGCCGATACCTTCCGGTTTCAGGCCCTTTCGTTTGTGCTGTTTGTCAATATTGCAAGGTGAGGATTCTGTATAAATTTTCTTTTTGTCAATTTTTACTTGCTTTCAATTTTGACATTTGGCAATATTGATTTTGCCAAACGGCACGAGTCGAAAAGTACGCGTCCCCGGACCGGAATAGTAGTCTTGAAGTGCCGCAAACGCAGCCTCAACAAGTACCGAGCACGGCAAGCCGCAAGCCCACGGGAGCGGGAAAGCAAGCGACGGCAGGGAATGAGGTCAGGGATTGACGATTTTCACCACTCAAGCAAAGGACAGCCGCCATGCACAAAAGCACTCTGGAAACCCATTCCCTTGACGGCGCAAGCCGGATCGTGACGATGGCCGAACGGCTCGCTGATGAAGAGATGGATGCGCTAAAAATGGAAAAGCCCAATGCCATCCCAGGAGAATCCCCTGCATGGAATGTCGCCTATGCCGCTGGCAACGAAGCGCGCCGGATCGCGAACCTGCAAAAAGCGGCGGCGGATACTGTATCCATGCGGCGGGACGAACTGGAAGGAGCCCTTTCCCCTCTGGTATCGTTCAAAAGCATCATGCACGCAGCTGGCCAATGTTCAACCGACGTCGACGCCGGAGATGTCGCGGACGTGATGGATGCTCTGCTCATGAATACCTTCCACCGGGTCGGCGTTCCCGGTGTCATGGGGCTGTAATTGGAGTTCATGCCCTCTTTTACCTTCACAAGACGGAGCGTGCATGAGCTTGCTTCATCTGGAGACGACTTGATATGGCAGAAGATCGCCTTTTGAAGCTCAAGGATTTCATCGGTCGTGTAGGCGTGGTTTCCTCAACGTGGCGGAAGTGGTCACAGGAAGGAAAGGCACCGCAATCCCAAAAGAAGGGGCGGTGCCGGTTCTGGAGGGAATCTGACATCAACGCTTTTATTGCGGGGAAGTGGAAGCCAACCCAACGAGAAAATCAGACCAAGCCTGCATCATTTGGCGGCGCTCGGTAATGTACTCCGCCCGGTTGTACGCTGCACGCACCTTGTTTTCTTCAACATGCGAAAGCTGGCGCTCGATGACATCCGGGCGCCAGCCCATTTCATTCAGAAGGCTTGAAGCCATCGCCCGAAAACCGTGCGCCACATGGATGCCGTCAAAGCCCAAACTCTTGAGTGCTGCGTTGAGCGTGTTCTCAGAAATGGGCACATCCTTCCTCGCCCGCATCGACGGGAACAGGTATTCCCGATGACCTGTGATCTCATGCAGCTCTTCCAGGATCTCCAATACCTGCCTTGACAAGGGAACCCAGTGTTCCCGCTTCATCTTCATGCGCTCCGCGGGAATCACCCAGAGCGCACCCGCCATATCGAACTCCGGCCACTTCGCCCACCGCAACTCGCCGGGGCGTACGAAGGTCAGAGCCTGCACACGCAACGCCAATCGGACAACAGCCGATCCTTTATAATGATGGATCGCCCGCATCACTGCCGTTGCGCCATCCCGATCCACCAATGCCGGAAAATGCCCCTCTTCCCGTGGCGCAAGTGCTCCCCTAAGGTCCCGACAGGGGTCACTGGGGATAAGTGCCGAAGCGACTCCATATCGAAAAACCTGCGAGCAGATCGCGAGTGTCCTGCGGGCCGCCTCCAAAGCTCCCCTCTTTTCAATCGCCTTGATCACGCTCAGGACTTCAATCGGGGTAATGTCCTTCAAAGGGACATTGCCAAGTTCCGGATAAATGTAGCTTCTCAGCCTTTGCTCGACCGTTTCCGTATGACGCGGAGCCCATGTTGCCCGATGAAGCGCAACCCATTCGTCGGCTATGTGCTGAAAGGTTTTCTCCGCATATGCAGTCTTGTTTTTTATGACGCTGGGGTCCCGGCCCGCCGCAACCTGCCTTCGGGCTTCATCACGTTTTTCCCGCGCATCCTTTAAACCAATCTCGGGATAGATACCGAGGCTGATCCGTTTTTCTTTGCCGTTTATCCTGTATTTGAACCGCCACCGCTTGCTGCCGGTCGGCGGGACTTCAATGTACAACCCTTCGGCATCATAAATCTTGTAGACCTTATCCGTGGGCTTGGCTGCTTTGATCCGCGTATCTGTCAGAGGCATTGGGGCAACTCCATGGGTATAGTAGATAGTTGCCCCTATTGTTGCCCCAAAAAAATCGCGGCTGTCAACTTCACTCAACGGCATTCGGCAACACGAAAAAAGCCCCTGAAAGGGGCAAAAAAGAAGTGCCGCCAAGCACTTAATGATGCTTGGCGGCACTTGAAATTACTTCTAATGGCGGAGAGGGGGAGATTCGAACTCCCGGTACCTTTTGAGTACACACGATTTCCAATCGTGCTCCTTCGACCAGCTCGGACACCTCTCCGCGTCGTGCAGCGATGTAACTAGCGAAATTCAGGATGGCTGGCAAGCTTTTTTTTGGGAAAATCGGCATTTTTTCCACACCACGAACGACGCTGGCAAATAACACGCGATAAATAAAGGGTATTTTATTATCATGATACTCTAAAAAAATACGGTTCCCCTTTTTCGGAATGCCGAGTATTCGAATTCGCCGGGAATTTCCTTGACAGTTCATCTTTTCATGGGGCAAGAGTCGAACCAAATTCTAAGGAGCGTCTTCATGTCTGTACAAAGCATCATTCAGCTTCTTGGCGGCGTTGGGCTTTTCCTCTTCGCCATCAAGCTGATCAGTGAGGCCCTACAGCTGATAGCCGGGGACCGATTGCGACAGCTTATCGGAACACTGACCAAAACGCCGATCATGGGCGTGCTGGTGGGTGCCTGCGTCACCGTTCTCATCCAAAGCAGCAGTGCCACCACGGTTATGACGGTCAGCTTCGTCGACGCGGGGCTCATGACCCTGACGCAAGCCATCGGCGTTATCATGGGCGCCAACATCGGGACCACGATCACGGGCCAGATCCTCGCCATCAAAGTCCAAGACTACGCCTACCTCTTCATTATTATAGGCGTGCTTCTCTCCTTCTTCGGACGCTCCAAGGTACAGAAGTACGCCGGCAACGGCCTCTTGGGTTTTGGTCTGCTTTTCGTGGGAATGCAGACCATGGAATCCTCCATGAGTTTCCTCCGGAATGAAAAGGAATTATTCCTCATGTTCAGCCACAACCCACTCATGGGGGTTCTGGCCGGAACGCTGCTCACCCTCCTTGTCCAATCCAGCGCCGCTACGGTCGGCCTGACCATCGCCCTCGGCGTACAGGGCCTCTTGCCCCTCCACGCGGCCATCCCCATCATCTTGGGTGACAATATCGGAACAACCATCACCGCGGTCCTCGCTTCCATCGGCACGGATCGGACCGCCAAACAGGCCTGCGCCGCCCATGTGCTCTTCAACGTCATCGGCGTATGCATTTTCCTCACCATCCTTCCGCTTTACCAAGAGCTGATCGCCATGACGGCTACAGGCATCGCCCACCAGATCGCCAACGCCCATACGTTGTTCAACGTCTTCAACACCATCATCTTCCTGCCCTTCGTCAAGCCGTTCGCGGCGCTCATCCGCAGGCTCCTGCCCGACAAGGCCCATAAGGTCGTCGAAGGGGCCCAGTATCTTGATCCCAAGCTCATCGAAGCCACCCCCGGCATCGCTGTGGAAGCGGTCAAAAACGAATGTGCCTACATGGGCTTTTTGGTCATCCACCTTCTTGATTCGGTTCAGGAAGTATTCTTCAACGACAAGAAAGACCTCATCCCCAAGATCGAAGAGACCGAAGCCAAAATCGACCAACTGCACAAGGCCGTCAAAGCCTATGCCGAAGACATCATGCAGGCCGGGATCTCCGATGACGCGGCCCGCGTGCTGACGCTGTATGTCGCCAGCTCCGGGAACATCGAGCGCATCGGCGACTACGGCAAGAAGCTCCTTGAGTACTACGCGTACCGCCAGAACAGGCCGAAGGATTTCTCCCAGCAGGCCATGACGGAACTCTCCGGCATGTACGCCGAAGCCCATCACGCCATTGTGACCGCGCTGGACGGCTTCATCAACGACGACCCCGACAAGGCGCGCGAAGTCGCCCCCATCGCCGGGAAGCTGCGCGGCCTCGAAGTCGAACTCCGCAACCGCCACATCCAGCGGCTGGACAAGCAGGAATGCGACTCCGAAACGGGCCTTGTCTATGTGGATATTCTCGGGATCATCGAGCACATCGGCTATCATTCGAACAACGTCGCCAAGGCCACCATTTCCTCCTGCACGGCGGAGCACAAGGCGAGGGCGTAACAGATACCGAGAAAGAGGCTTTTTCCAAAAAGCCCCTCCCCGCAAAAACTGCGACAGGGAGGCCGCGCGGCAAGAGTTCCGCCGCAAAAAGGCTCTGCATGAACACACATGCGGAGCCTTTTTCCACAACATACTGTGATCATGAAAGGGCGTTTCCGTACTGTCGCTTGCCTTTACTGGAGATTTTTTCTTGGCTTGTTCAGTTCGTTCAATTCATCAGTCACCCTCTTGAAAAACTCCAGAGGAGAAAGGCCAAGGGCTTCACAGATGGAATAGATCGCGGTGATGGTGGGATTCCTTTTTCCTTTTATGATTCCACGGACATAGCAATCCTGCAAATCCGAAAAGTCCGCGAGGGCCGTTTTGGTCATCTTTCGTTCTTTTCGGATTTTTTCGATTGTAATGCCAGTGGCTTCCAATAAATGAGGATAGGTTTTCATTCCACCAAGGTACACAATGTATTGACAGAAATTCGATACGATAGTATCGAAATAAACAAAATAAGATACTATCGTACCGCTTTTATGCTTTCACGTGTGAGGGGGAGCGTGCCATGGCTGACATGGTGCAAGACAATCTCTGTTGCAGCCGCAGCGTGGTTGATTGGCCCAAGGTGACACGTTCGCTCCTAGGCGCGGTGTCCTTTCTGGTGATAGGCCTGCTTGTCCTGTACGGCATGTTGAAGCAAGGCATACATGACATTTTTCCCTATTTTTTTCATCGCAATAGGCATTGTGAACCTGCTTCTCTTCAGGGTGAACGCCAACGGTACGTCATCGACGCAGAAAACGGTATGCTGGAGTTTCCGGGCGGCGGCATCAAAGTCCAAAACTGGACGTCGCACTTCAACCCCTTTATCTGTTTCAGGAATTCATGAGGCATAAAATAGCTCTCGCCGAGATACGCGAAATCCACCCGCCTCTAAACATGAGGCAAACGGTCTACGGCAATGGCCGTTCGCGTGCGAGCGTACCAAGCAGGATCGAACTCAACGGCGATTTTGGCGCCGTTTCGCTTTCATTCCGATCAAAGGAAAAACGGGATGAACTGTACCTTGCCCTCGTGCGGGTACACCACATAGGGAGGCTCATCCCAACGGGATGAGCCGTATCCGTCACCCCAAAAAGCAAGGAGGTTTCCTCCCATAGCCGAATATACGCCCTTGAGGGTAGGAAGCCACTATTCCTGCATCAATCATGCACTATCACAGGCCTTTTCCCCCGTTCCCCTCCTGTCGGCAGGGATTCAATGATGAAAGCCTTTGAAGCGGGAGAGAAGGGGGTTTGGGGGAGGGAGAAGCTTTCTGAAGAAAGTTTCTCCCTCCCCAATCTTCCGTGTGCCTCCCCTACTCCAGCGGAACATTGGGATGCATCGTCCAAATGCCGCAGGGACAGACGCCGGAGCAGATGCCGCATCCGATGCACCGATCGGGATCGGAAACATACCGATACGCGCCGCCCGCCAGTGTTTCCCGGCTGATGGCCCCCTCCGGGCAGGATTCCAAGCACATTCTGCAATCCCGGCAGGTCCCGCAACTGACACAACGGTCAAAATCCCGGTTCGCGGCAGGCAGCTCACCATGAGGGCAACGGGTGAAATACGCTGTGCTCAGTTGCCCTGAGGGTACCGGTTTCTTCTCGACGGGCGCATAGGCCACACCGTGAAGCGAGGCGTCAACGGCCTCAGCCGCCTTGATTCCCGTTCCGATGGCGTCCGCCAGCAACCCGGGCTTGATCACGTCGCCCGCCGCAAACACGTTTTCGAGAAGGCTCATATCCGCCCCGGGAATGACCCAATCGCGGAATTTCCGCACGCCTTCAGGCAGGTAGCCCAAATCCGGGGATTCGCCGATGGTGATGATGACCATGTCGCCGGAAATGAACGTCCCGTCCGCCGTGATGAGTCCGCCATCGATTATTTCCTTGGTCATCACCGGCCAGAGCAGCTTGCCGCCCAGCGCTTCGATTTGCGCGATTTCATGGGCAAAGGCCGCCGGTTTCTGCACGTCAATGCAGGTCACGCTTTCCGCGCCCATCGCATAGGCCCCGGCTGCGGCATCCATGCCAGCGTTGCCGCAGCCGATGACGATGACATTCCGGCCGACACGAGGGTTCTCGCCCTTGTTGATGGCCTTAAGGAAGTCGATGCCCGCCACAATCCTCTCATGCCCGGGCCACGGGAACACGCGGGGGATATGCCCTCCGGTGGCGACGATCACCGCATCGCTTTCCCGCCGGAGCCGCTGGAACCCGTCCGCGTCAACCCGGCTGCCGGTCACGAAACGGACGCCCATGTCCTCAATGCGCTTCAGTTCCTTTTCCAAAATCTCATGCGGAAGGCGGGCGCGGGGAATGACCTGCTCCAGCTTGCCGCCCATGCGCTCGTCAGCTTCGTAGACGGTGACCTCATGCCCTTTCCGGGCAAGCCGCCATACGGCGCTCAAGCCTGCGACCCCGCCGCCGATCACGGCCACTTTTTTGCCGGTAGGCCCGGTGGGACGGGGCAGGGACACATCAATGGAACAGCGCCCGAGCGCTCCGATTTGGACGGCTTCGTCGATGCCGCCGCGCGTGCACCCTTCCATGCACGGGTTGGGACACACGCCGCCGCACACTGAGCCGGGGAACGGCGTATAGTCGAGCACCAGCTTGTAGGCTTCCTCCACCTTGCCCGCGCGCAGCAGGTTGTACCGTAGCTGTGTAGGAATGGAAGCCGGGCAACGGAACTCACAGGGCGCGGCACAGGCGGCGTTGTCCCACGAGGGGACGCGCTGGCGGTACAGGCCGCGCGCTACGGTGGCGCTCACAACGAAATCATCACGGCATACGTCGCTGAAAATGCCGCCCTGTATCCATTCCTTGGCCCGGAACGCCTTCATCGGCATGGGATCGGTCCCAGGGGAATGTCCCCCCAAGGTGAGGGGATAAATCTTCCGCCACTCGCTCCAATCGCTGAGGACGGCGTACAGTTCCGGCCTGCCCACGGCGGACAAAAATGTTTCCAGCCCGGCGTCAAGGTAGGCGATGTCATCTGATTCCAGCCCGGATACGGCGAGATCGTCCGCGGCGTCCTCGGAAAACGCGCCGCGCACATACACTATGCCGCCGACCATGCCCACGCAGGGACGTTCGCCAAGGACGGAAGGAAGCCCTTCGCAGTCATAACCGCAGACCACGGCCTTGCCCCCGCCCATGAACTCGAAGGAAAAACTGCCCACATTCTTGAGCACCCACAGTTCCGGGGGCGCATAAAGGGGATCGTGCTTCATGAGCGAACCGGATCGGGCCCCTGCCCGGCCGCCGA
>OKSH01000644.1_pt1 | contig 36197 bp, 36 predicted proteins | sample 1601231 | NCBI WGS metagenome assembly OKSH01 (sample SAMEA3541596, study PRJEB24748) | human gut metagenome | biome: human gut; feature: human-associated habitat; material: faeces | place: China | collected 2012
CCTGGCCAGCCTGCGCCGCCCTGGTCGTCACTGTCCGGCTCTTTGTCGCCGTCTGCACCTGGCAAGCCTGCGCCGCCCTGGTCGTCACTGTCCGGCTCCGTGCTCGGGTTCTTCAGGTCATTACAGAAGCGGCGAACGTCTGCCGTTGTCAGTTCGTCCCCATCCTCGGCAACCATGCTTTCGATGCAATAGGTTTCCACCTCGTCGGGGTAGTTCTTGAATGAACGATGCAGGATAGCCAAGGCTTGAACGGACACGCATCGGCCCGAGTCGTACAGCTCACGAATGCAATCCGGCAACTCGAAAAAGCTGATATGGTCAGACACGAACGAAGCGGGCTTACCCAGCTTTCCGGCAATCTCTGATTTCTTGTCTCCGTTGTCGATTTGACGCTGGATGAAGTGGGCCATTTCGAGGGCCGTCAGCCCCTCCCGTTGAATGTTATCGACGGCGTTATCGTACTCGTCGGCGTCAGAGTCGATAAACGCCGGGACGGTATCAAGGCCCGCTTCCTGTGCGGCCAGGTAACGCCGATAACCGGCGTTAATCATAAACTCGCCTTCAAGCTCCGGGTGAGGCTTCAGGCTAAGGGGGTTTTTCACCCCCCGTTGTTTGCCTGTTACCTTACTGACCGCCTTCATAGAGTCGGCCAGTTCGGTGATTTTTGCCGGGTCTACTCGCTGGCGACTGTTGTTAGGGTCTGGATGGATTTTGCTGATCGGTACTTCACGAATCAGCAGGTTGTTATTCTCTGGTTCCGCCGCCTCTACTGGCGCGGCACCAGGCCCGCCCATCAGGTCGGACAGGTTGAACGAATCCAGCCCGCTGAGGTCTGCCCCTTTACCACTCATTCAGCCACCCCCATTTTTTCAAAGATAATGCTAAAGGCTTCCTGGAACTCTTTAGCTGCCTCCCGTGCTGCGGTTTTCTTCAGATGCCAGACCGGCTTACCTTCAGAAAGCGCCTCGGGAATAGATGAACGGATGCCAATCTTGGCGGCAATCAGCAGGTGAGCATATTTGCTCAACAGTTGCTTGAGCGTTTCCCGTTGGGCTTCGCTGCGCGGATTGAAGCGGTTGGGGAGCATACCCAGGAAATTAAGATCCGGGTTCCACTTGTTCTTTACCCCGAAGACGGTTTTTAGCATCTTCTCGATCCCGTCGATTGAGTATTCTTCCAGCTCGATAGGGGAAAGCACGTAGTTGGCCACAATCAGGGCGGCAGTCATGCGAAGGCCCAAAGTCGGCGGGGTGTCGATGATGCAAAAATCAAACTCGCTGGCCAGCGTGGCCACCTGCTTTTTAAAGTTGGCTAGGACGGCAGGATCAGCCCGTTCCATATCAGCCATCAGGGGATCGGCCTCGATTAGGGTAATAGCGTCTCCCGCCGCCAGACTGAAAGGCTCGACGCCAAAAAGAGCACTAGCGGCCAATGCTACAGGGCTCCCGGATACGGTAAGGGTCTTCGTCGCGTTCGCTTGCGGATCAAGGTCAACAAAGACGACACGCATACCCTTTTCGCGCAACGCCATAGCCAGATGAACCGCTGTAGTGGACTTGCCAACGCCACCTTTTTGATTCGATACAGTAACAATTTTCATATGCTCAACCCTTTGGTTTATTAGCCTGTTTATATGCCTCATCCTCGATGGCCTTAACTATTGGGGCCATATCGACCGGCACACATACCGAAACACGTACCCAGCCCGCCGGAGGGGTGCCGTGCTTTTCGTGCGCTTGGCGCACCTTCCTAACCAAAGCCGCTACCGCCGAACGGCTTAGGCCGGACTCTTTCACTAAATCAACCTGCCGCCGCCCCTGCACCAGGATTGCCCTGGCGATCTCAACATTCTTGGCAGCCAAGCGGCGGGGAAGGTGTTTTAGTGCTGATTCAAATTCCTCGTTGGTCAGCGCCATGACCTTCACCCTATCACAGGCGGCCATTTTGGCCGCCGTTTAAAGATAACACTTTATCTGTTTACGTCAATAGATAGGGGTTACTCTTTGGTGTCGGCTGCGTCTTTTTTCTGTTGGCGTTTCGCTGCTGGCTTAGTCAACTTGTCGATCTCCTGGTTGGCTGCCTTCAGGCTTGCGGTGAGCGTGGCCCGTTCTTCCTTCAGCGCCTCGATGCTGCCCTGGTTGTCCTGGTTGGCCTTGGCCAGCTTGTCGATCTCCTGGTTGGCCGCCTTCAGGTTCGCGGTGAGCGTGGCATTATCAGAGGTAAACGACTCGATAGACTGGCGACAAGCGGCGAGTTCCTGAGTCAGCCGCTCAACCTCTGAAGCCAAGCCGATTGCCTTCTGCTCGATAGTGATCTTTTCAGAGAGGGCGGCCCGAGTCTCGGCCTCCTTTTCGCTCACAGCAACACGACAGCGATCTAGTTCACTTTCCAGGCGGGCCACTTCGTCCAGGGCTTCATCACGCTCCTGATCTGCCATAGCCACATGCTCGGCGGCATGAGCTTTAACCGCTTCAATATCAGCAGCAGCCAATTTACTAGCCACCTGCCACAACTCGGCAGCCACACGATCAAACCCGGCTTTCAGCTCCCCCGGCAGCTCAATTACAACAATGTCCGATTGCTCTTGAGAGGCCCGCCACTCACGCATAACCGGCGAGATATGAGACAAAGAGCCGCCGCCCATGCGCTCGCGCACCTGCTCATTTGTTGGCTTTGCTACCCCTTCAGATCGAAGTGATTCAGCAGCTCGGACGATCTTTTCTTTCATTTCAGGCTTAATCATGGTCATGGCTTCGGCTCCCTGTATTGTATGTATTGTATTTTAATACAATACATACAATACATACAATACAACGGAGTGAAAAACGAACAAAAAAAACCCGGCGCAATGGCCGGGGTCGGTGACAGGGTAGCGGCTTCACCGCTCTAGATCGTCTTCATGGTTCCGGGGCTTGGGCTCTACAGCCTCGGCAATCTTCGGGGTTGGGTTATCCTTCCCGAGGGCCAGGTTATCAGCGAGTCGCGCCCTTACTGAGTCAACGAATCGCCCCCGTTCTGCATCGTCTTGAATTTTTACCTGGGCGAACTTATCCGCGACAGCGTACACGCTTGCGGCATCCTGGATCGCCTTATCGCCGGGATACTTCTTCAGAAGCTCTTGGTTTGATAGCTGCCTGAAGTCTTCGGCCTTCGCCTGTTCTGGCGTTAACTCTTGCTTTCCTGGGCGTTCAGGCGCTTCAGCTCCGCTTTTGCCCATTCCCCAGCCTGCCGCATCTCTTGCCGCAGTGATTCGATCTCTGATGGCGTCAACTGATAATGCTTTTCTGAGGTGTCCGGCTTCGCCTTGGGTGAGTTGTTCGATTCCATAGCCAAATGTAGACCTCCAATATTCATCCATTGCCTTGCCGTGCTTCTGCTCAATTGCTGCCAACATTTGAGGCTTAACAGGCATATCAACCGATCCGGGGTGAGCGGTCATTACAGCGGCCCCTAAGACCTTGCCGCCTCTGTTCTCAATGTAGCCCCTCAAGCTGGCCAAGGTGCCGCCCATCGCCAGCGTATCATCGACAATCAGATAAGGCTGGTCACGCTCGACCTCCCCGACAAAAGCCGGGTTAATGGCCAGCCGATGATCAGCATTTGAGTTTGTACGACCGACCTTTTCCGCTTGGACAATGCTGTATTCAACCTCAAGCCCTAGACGGTCAGCGAGCACATGCGCGGCCATTAACGGGATCTTGTTGTTTCCCCCTGACTCAACAGCCAGGACAGGCACAACCTTGGGTTTCTGGTCGCCTATCATGGCCTTCACTGAATCGACCGTCTCCGGTTTCATCAAACGCCTGGCAATGGCCAAGGCGGCGGCAGGGTCGCCATGTTTGGCGGCTTCGTATTCAGGTTCTTTAGAGAGATCCTTTAGATCGCCGTTCCTCACTACTGCCGGGAAGTCTCCCCAGGGAGCACGTTCGGCCTTATGTTCGGTCATGGTTTCAATCCCGGTCAGCGTCCCATATAGCCCCGAAACCTGCCAGGTGGGCCAAGATAGACCAAGCACCATAAGCAATAGGGCTAGGGTTGGTTTTGCTCACCCAACGTCTGAAGGTTCGGGTTCCCTTTCCGCTGCCCCTCTCACCAGGCAAACCAACTAGATCAGCAACATCAACACCACTGAGCGGCTTACTAAGCCCTTTTCGTTGCCTAATCAGCTCCAACACCTCTTTGATTTCATCGACTGTTGGAGCCTGCCAATCTTCAGCAAACGGCCTAAGCGTTTCAGGTCTAATCATGCAATAAATCCTCAAATAGCCCCGGACAATGCCGGGGCTTTTTCATCAATGGGAAACGGTCGCGGCGGCCTCCCGATACGCCTTCAGTTCAACCAAGAGCAAGCCAAGCTCCCGCATCTTCATGCGTGGCATATGAACGGGGCGGCGGGCCGTCAGAGCGTCGCCAATGTGTTTTGCAAGTGATACAATATCCGTATTCATCGCGTTTATCCTCAAATTGACCGGTGAAAGCCCCTGTGATTGGTTGCAGCCATACCAGGGGCACCATTTCTTTTTCTACCTATGCACCTCCTTTAAGAGCCCCGGCCATCACCGGGGCTTTCTGTTGCTAGTCTATTGCGGCCAAGATGGCCTCTTTTTCGTCATGCTCACAAGCCCAATCCCGCAAGCTGTGATACAGCCTTGAAAACCGCTCCTGGTCAGCGCCTTCCGTGTGAAATGACAGATGGCTATAGAGGTAGAGGCAAGCGGTAATCCCGGCAGCATCGGCGCTCATTTGGCCACTAAAGTAGTTCATAGCCTCGATGTTCAGCATTTCATCACGACGCCCAGGAGCCATATAAAAGCCGCCGTTCGACAGCTCCCACATAAGCCAATAAGCCCCGCGATACTCGCGGCAGAGCCCTTTCATTTGCTGGTAAAGCATCGACTCGAACACCACATAGAAGCGGCCTACATGGCGAGGCATTGCAGCCATACGGCGAGGGGTGGCGACCAGGGAGCAGATCAGGGGATTAAGTTCTGTTTGCATCATCGGAGTTCTCCGGTATTGACCGTGGCGGGTGCCCGGTCTTCTTGATTAAGATTATAGGCCAAAATGGCCTACCTTGGCAATAAAAAGCGCGCTCTACGTTAAAAAAATCACGTAGTCACGGGGGATTGCTGCCAAGATTTCGCATAGCGTCGCCTGATTTCGTACGTACGAAATGGGCCACCTGGTCGAGCTGCTGCCGGTGCCTGGTGAGTTGGCCACCTGGTTGATTTCCTTCTGGCGTCCAGATCTGAACTTGGCTACCTGGTCGAACTGCTGCCGGTGCCTGGCAAGTTGATCTAAAGGTGGAAGATTAAGCGGGTAGTGATAGACTGAGATCCAGCATGGCTATACGCCTGCTAACCCCTCAAAAGAAAGCAGCCTCTAGGGCTGCCATCAGTTACAAAATCTCACTCACTTTGAAATAGCCATCTAAACGGCTTTACACCTAGCAGCCTGTAGAGCTGGGGCTGAGGCTTCGCCATTAGTAATAGGGGAGGGACTTGTCTCACTGTTTTGTTGAGGTGAAGGCTTGCCCAGGCGATACCATTTAGCCCGGCTCATGCCCATTGCCTCCCAGGGCTTTTGCCTGCTCAATGAGTTGGCTTCATAGGCTTCACGCTCAAGCTGGCCAGCGGCGCGGCGACGTTCTTCATCACGCAGTCTATCGCGCTCTCTGCGGCGCTTCTGAGCCTCGTCAGTGCTGATAATCGTCTTCAGTTGCTCTTGTTCTTGCTGTGAGATCTGGAATAGGTTGATCAGCGTGTCGTTTTTGGGCGTGTATAGCGGTGCAAACGACTTTCCGCCGAACTCGACACGTTCCCCAGCCTCATAGGATTTCGCCTTGCTGTAGAGCGTCATAAGCTCTTTGGAGCGGTAAGACCAACGAGTATCCAGCTCGGAGGAAAGAGCGGCGGCCTCATGGTACATCTGGGCGCTGTTTGTCGCCCCAGAGAGAAGGAGAAAGTTAAGACGCCAGAAAAGATGCCTCATTCGCTCGCCTTCGTTGATTCCGCCTCTGAGCTGGCCCAACTTGCGTAGGTCTTCCAGTCTGTCCCAGGCCAGTTGACGACCGCTGAAGGTGCGCAGGTTCCCGACCTTGCCACCATTAACGACCGTCAGCCTGGCTTGCTGCCGTTCCGCCTTTTGCTTCTCGATGTCCCAGCGAGCCACCGGCAACAGCATTTCAGCCAGATACTCGAAGTTGTAGCGAATGGGTAAGCCCCCTTCTTCCAGTACGTGAACCACACGGCACACGGCCCCGCTCTTTGAATTCACGGTATTGACCAGGCGAAGCACTCGGCTTGCATCCTTTGCCCCTGGATCAGCGCCCAGCTCGGCCAGCTTGTTGATTAGATGGGTTTGGCAAGCATTCCAGCGGGGCAGGGCTTGGCGAGGTACTGGCCTTTCCAGTAGCCATTTAGCCTGAATGCCACGCCCTGAATAGACCATGATGGATGGCTGCGGTATGCCTTCAGACTGGCAAAAGTACGTGATGGCCGCCGCCAGTTCTTCAGGCTTGCGACCTTGAGCCCAGGGCATCTTGTAGGTATCGAGATCAGCGAATAACAAACCAATCCGAAGGAGGTTCACGACTCGCCTGTTTGGCCGCATAAACTCGGCCTGTGATAGCCAGGTATCAAGACGATGATCAACAGCATTAAGGACTGTTGGCATCTGCTCAAGAGGGAAAGAGGATTGACGTTTGCCGGTTGGCCATTGCACCAGGAGCGAGAAAAAGCCCCTTGCGCTTGTGTCGTGATATGTTTCTGCCTCGTTCTGACCGAACAAGGACAACTGAGCTTGCGCCATTATTGATGCACCCCTAACTTGCCAAGGGGTACACTCCCGCTATAATAGGAGGTGCAACCCTTAGCCTTATCCAGGCTCCGGCACCTCGGTTGCCGCCAAGCTCACCGAAAGTGCCACCAAATTTAGACCCCGGTAAACCGCCCGCCAAGTTGGTTTCCGGGGTTTTCCCTTTCTATGCCGCTAACGGCCTCACCTGTCCTAGACGACTACGCAACGCCTCGTCATTCTCTGCGTCCCATAGATCCACGGCACTTTGCAGCCCTAGCCAGTATTCCGGCTCTGTTCGTGTAGCTGCTGCCAGGATAAACGCGCTATCGACTGTAACAGGCACTCGCCCGCGACATAGCTGATTAACGTGCTTTCTTGTCCATCCGGTATGGGTGGCCAAGTCTGTTTGAGTGATTCCGTACGGGGCCAAGAATTCCCTTTCAAGTATCTGGCCAGGTGTGGCCGGTCGTGATTGGTTCATGTAATAAGCCCTCATCAGAATGATGTGTTTTGAAGTGTAACCTAGTTGGTAAACTTCAACAATAGATCAGGCCCGCCCTGTAATAGGGGAGGGACTTGTCTCACAACATTGAGGCGATCACCTGGTTGAGCTGCTGCCGGTGCCTGGTGAGTTGGCCACCTGGTCGAGCTGCCGCCTGTAATAGGGGAGGGACTTGTCTCACCGCATCGAGGCGATCACCTGGTTGAGCTGCTGCCGGTGCCTGGTGCGTTGGCCACCTGGTCGAGCTGCCGCCTGTAATAGGGGGGGACTTGTCTCACCGCATCGAGGCGATCACCTGGTTGAGCTGTTGATTTACTTCTGGCGTCCAGATCTGAACTTAGCAACAGCCATCACCAACACAACATCTTGTGCGCCGGCAGCTGATCGCGGCCACCATATCTAGTGTTTCAATTTTGGATTGCGCAATCCAAAATAGGCGTAAAAATAACGATGGTTTTCTTTACATGATTGGATTTGCTGGCCACCTCCCCGATCCTGCCGCTTTTCACGTAAAATAACCCGTCAAAATATCAAGGAAAGAAAAGGCGCGTTTTTTGGAGGTTACATGCTGATAGGTTACGCCAGGGTATCAAGGGACAAGCAAGAAACGGCGCTGCAACTGGACGCCCTGGACAAGGCCGGGTGTCAGCGCGTTTACGTTGAGAAGCTATCAGGGGCCAGCACAGAACGCCCAGAGCTTGAACGGTGCCTAGATACCTTGAGGGAAGGGGATACGTTGATTGTGTGGCACTTAGACCGACTGGGAAGGAGCATCAAAGACCTGATCGAGATAGTCAGCTCGTTGAAGCGCCAGGGGATCGGGTTCCGCTCCCTAACCCAATCAGACATAGACACCACAACGGCGAACGGGGCTCTAGTGTTCCATGTGTTTGCGGCCTTGGCTGAATACGAACGCGCACGACTGCAAGAGCGCACACGGGCCGGGTTGGAGGCAGCAAGGGCAAGAGGGCGACGCGGTGGGCGACCCTTGGCCATGTCAGATGAAGACGCCAGGAAGGCAAGGGCCATGCTGTCGGATGTAGAGATAACGAAAGCTGAAGTTGCAAAACACTTTGGTGTGTCTAGGCCGACTTTAAACGCAGCATTGGCGAGATTGTCGCCATCTGATACCTAGCTGATGTGGGATGAAAATAAAGTTTCATCCATGAAAATAAAGATTCATCCCTAAAAATAGAGTTTCATCCTAAGCCAGGGTCAGCTATGTTGATTATATCGACAAGCGACACTGGCTTTTTTATGGCAGGAACATTCAAGGGACTGACACAAGCTCAGATCGATAGGAGGCTCAAGGAAGGTCGTGGGCAGGGCCATGGACCGGACTACAAGCCGTTCATCTAGGATTGAAATGGATGTGCTTTCCAGAGGTTCATTTCCATCACCCCGCGCTCAAGCTCTCTGTCAGCGGAGAATTAGGTTCATCGCGGCTTTCCGGGGAAGGCCGCCTTGATTTTCAGAAAAAAGTATTCTGAGTCCCTAAATCCATATGCCATGCGCTTTATCACTTTGATCTTGTTGTTCACCCCTTCCAGCACACTCGTGTGCATCGGGTAGTTTGCACTCGCCAGGATCCCCCGCATATATTTCGATAAATTTCGACCAAATCGTTGCAGCGGCGCTAGCCCGCTTTCCTTCACCTGCCGCATCCAGCTCCGCCATCGTCGCCATCCTTCCCACACGCTCGGCGCATACCAGATGCCCTTCAACCCCTCTTTCAGCACGTACACCATCGCCAGCGGTTGATTCGCCGCCAACAGCTCCTGCAACTTCACATCCTGTTTTTCACTCAACTTCGCCCGATTACGTAGCAGCAACCAACGCGCACTTTTGACCACTTTTCGCGCCGGTTTATCGCTTTTCAGTGCATTCGCCTGCTCCACTCGCACCCGGTCCACCACCTCTCGGCCATAGCGAGCCACCACGTGGAACAGGTCGTAGACCACCTCCGCCTGCGGGCAGTGTTGCTTCACCTCCAGGTCGAACGCCGTGTTCATGTCCATCGCCACCGCTTCAATCTGCTGGCATCGCTCGCCGAGCTGCTCGAAGAAGGGACGGATAGCGGCCCGGCTGTTGCCGTGCCCCACCCACAGGACGCGGGTTCGCTCGGCATCCATGATCACGGTGGCATAGCGGTGTCCCTTGTGCAGGGCAAACTCATCCATCACCAGCCGCCGCACCTCCCCAAGTTCGATGGTGCCCACACTGGTCTGCAAACGGCGCTTGTCGATCTCCTTGATGGTGTGCCAACCGACCCCGGTGAGCTGACTGACATGGCGGATGGGGAGGTACTGAACGAGCGCTACAATCCAGCACTGCATGCGCCGGGTGAGGCGGGAGCCAGAGGGGAGCCAGTCGATATGTTCACTGACGCGACCACAGCGCAGACAGTCGACGCGGCGAACAGGCAGTTGTAACCAGACTTGTCGGTCAAATAGGTCTCGCTCACGCACCCGGCGGATACGTTGGTCGTGGATCAATGGCGTGGGTTGCAGGCATCGGCGACAACGGGGCAACAGGTCGGCGCGAGGCTCAAGGGTAAACAGGGTGTGATGGTTGGCAGAAAGCGCTTGGGCGATGACGGTATAACCTGGCCAGAAGGAGGCAATATCAATATGATGCACGGCGACAGCAGGGTGATGGTGGTGGTGTGTTTGGAGACAGCCAGTTTACCAGCACCCTGTCTGTCAACTTCCACTTCCCCAAGATCCCGCGAAGAACCGAGAATTAGGCGGTGCCAGGCCGCCAAGCTCGAATAGCGATAGCATTGAGCTGGATGGTGAAAGAGATACGAACGAGGATAAAACCCGTCAATTGTTGGACTTGCCGCCGGAGGAGTTCTCTTTTCAAGGCCATTGCCGTACTCGGGCTGTGTATCATGGGCAAAGGGTTAGTCGTCTTGGTCAAAAGCAGGAAGGAGAGTTACTTCCCGGTGACGGCGTGCTTTTCGGGCTGTGTGACGATGTTACCGGAGGGGAGCTTGCCCCGGCAGAGTTACAGCAATTGGATGACCCTGCGGAGCAGCAGTCATACCCCAATCGCTTCGAGTCACTCAAGGAAATTATCAAAGAAATAGCCAAACAGCCGGATATCGAGCTGCTTTCGATGGTGGTTAAGCCACTGCCGCACGTGCCTCGTCGTGGCCACCATCTGATGGAGGATGGCTCCCCTCGCTGCTACTTGGTCGCTCACTTTAGGTTGAGCTGTGGTCAGGAAAAGTTCTTGCTGGAGGTCGATACCAGCGACAACAAGAAACGTCTGTCTACTCGTATTGTCCGGATGATGTCTGGTGTGGATGCCGTGCAGGCCATTACACAAATTTTGAAAGATACCGTACAGGCTTCGCTACGATGGCCGGCGAGCATTATTGATTTCTGTGATATCAATGATCCCATTCACCATCCCAAGGAGGATCATCATAATTTGGCCGTTCGTCAGCAGTGTTGGCTACTGCGATTGATGCAGTGCATAAGGAGTGCGTGACTTTGTATGTGGTGACAGTGCGAATTCCGTCTAGCGCAGGTACGACCGCAGAGACAAGCCCAGCGAAATCTGTCACGCATGCAAGTCATCCCTCCAGGATGAAATGACATAGAAAACCAACGAATTAGAACAGGAATAACAACATGACAAGTACTCAACAACGCGCTGCACTGCAACGCCAGATCTGGGCGATTGCCAACGAGGTACGCGGCGCGGTCGATGGGTGGGATTTTAAGCAGTATGTCTTGGGCGCCTTGTTTTATCGATTTATCAGCGAAAACTTTGTCAACTATATCGAAGCGGGTGATGACAGCATCGACTACGCAGCACTGCCGGATAGTGTCATTACCCCCGACATCAAAGAGGACGCCATCAAGACCAAGGGCTACTTTATTCGCCCTAGCGATCTCTTCGTGAACGTGGCCAAAAATGCTAATAGCAACGACAGCTTGAATACCGATCTTGCCCACATCTTTGCCGACATTGAAGCGTCGGCCAGCGGCTATCCCTCAGAGCGGGACATCAAGGGGCTGTTTGCCGATTTCGATACCACCAGCAATCGCTTGGGTAACACGGTAAAAGACAAAAACGCCCGTCTGGCGGCGGTGCTTAAAGGCGTGGCCGAGCTGGATTTCGGTGATTTTGAAGAGAGTCATATTGATCTCTTTGGCGATGCCTACGAGTTCCTTATCTCCAACTACGCCGCCAATGCGGGTAAATCCGGCGGCGAGTTCTTTACCCCGCAGCATGTTTCCAAGCTGATTGCCCAGCTCGCCATGCACAAGCAGACCAGCGTCAACAAAATCTATGACCCGGCCTGCGGCTCGGGCTCGCTGCTGCTGCAAGCCAAAAAGCACTTTGACGCGCACATCATCGAAGACGGCTTCTTCGGGCAAGAAATCAACCACACCACCTACAACCTGGCGCGGATGAACATGTTCTTGCACAACATCAACTACGACAAGTTCAACATCCAGCTCGGCAACACCCTGATCGACCCGCACTTCGGCGACGACAAACCGTTTGATGCCATCGTCTCCAACCCGCCGTATTCGGTGAAGTGGATCGGTTCGGACGACCCCACCCTGATCAACGACGACCGCTTTGCCCCGGCCGGTGTGCTGGCCCCCAAATCCAAAGCCGACTTCGCCTTTGTGCTGCATGCGCTCAGTTACCTCTCTGCCAAGGGCCGCGCCGCGATTGTCTGCTTCCCCGGCATCTTTTATCGCGGCGGCGCCGAGCAGAAAATCCGCCAGTATCTGGTGGATAACAACTATGTCGAAACCGTGATCTCGCTGGCGCCCAATCTGTTCTACGGCACCACCATCGCCGTGAATATTCTGGTGCTGTCCAAGCACAAAACCGACACCACCACCCAGTTCATCGATGCCAGCGGGCTGTTCAAGAAAGAAACCAATAACAACGTGCTGCTGGATGCGCACATTGAAGAAATCATGGCGGCGTTCGACAGCAAGGCCAATGTCGATCACTTTGCCCAATCGGTGCCTTTTGAACAGGTGGCGGCCAATGACTACAACCTCTCGGTCAGTAGCTACGTCGAAGCCCGCGACACCCGCGAAGTGGTGGACATTGCCCAGCTGAATGCCGAGCTGAAAATCACAGTGGCCAAAATCGATCAGTTGCGCAAAGACATCGATGCCATCGTGACCGAGATCGAAGGCGAGGAGTCGGGGGCATGAGCGGCGAGAACTATTTGGAGAAGTTGCTGGAAGGCGTTGAGGTGGAGTGGAAAGCACTCGGGACGGTTACGACAATAAAAACAGGACCGTCCGTAAACAAGCAAATGATTTCTGACAGTCCCGGCGATTACCCTGTAATTAACAGCGGTCGCGAACCACTTGGCTTTATTAATGAGTGGAATACCGAAAATGATCCAATAGGCATCACCAGTCGGGGTGCAGGCGTTGGTTCAATTACATGGCAGGAAGGCAAGTACTTTCGCGGGAATTTGAATTACTCAGTCACAATCAATGATCGTCAGAAAATTAGCACGAGATATCTCTATCACTTATTGCTTGAGATGCAATCAGACATTCAGGCGCTTTGCACGTTTGATGGTATTCCAGCGTTAAATGCTGGAAACTTAAAAGAACTGCAAATCCCCATTCCTTGCCCAGACAACCCCAAAAAATCGCTGGAAATCCAAGCCGAAATCGTCCGCATACTGGATGCCTTCACCGAGCTGACCGCCGAGCTGACCGCCGAGCTGACCGCCGAGCTGACCGCCCGCAAAAAACAATACAACTTCTATCGCGATAAGTTGTTGAGTTTTGAAGATGGCGAGGTGGAATGGAAATCGCTAGAGGACATCTTCGACATCTTCGCGGGCGGAGATGCCCCAAAAGACGCTCTATCCGCTGTGCAAACGGAGGAGTTCAATGTTCCGATTCTTTCGAATGGAATTGGCGATAAATCGCTATACGGCTGGACCAACAAGGCCAAGATCGAAAAGCCTAGTTTGACCATTTCGGCACGCGGAACTATTGGCTGGACGAGCTACCGGGATGTGCCATTCTTTCCAATCGTGCGGCTTTTGGTCTTGACGCCTAAAACAAAGGTCAACCTGAAGTACGCCTACTACTTCATGAAGACGATCGAAAATGATTACAAGGTTCCTGAAGCGGGTATACCTCAACTTACCAAGCCAATGCTGAAGGACATAAAAATCCCACTACCATGCCCTGGAGATCCTGAGAAATCGCTCGCCGAACAAGCTCGCATCGTCGCCATCCTTGAAAAATTCGATGCTCTGACGAACTCCATCACCGAAGGCTTGCCGCGCGAAATCGAGTTGCGCCAGAAGCAATATGAGTATTACCGCGGCTTGCTGTTGAGCTTTCCAAACCCCGAAGTGGCAAAGGCATAAGTATGAGCAAGACACTCAAAGAGATCGCCCAACAGCTGAGAGCTTCCGATACGAAAGTGCAGCTGATCTATGCCTTTAATGGCACAGGAAAAACACGTCTTTCTAGAGAGTTTAAAGAGCTAGCTGCAGAAGAAATTGATGTGAATGGAGAGGATTTAGAATCGTCAGATTTGGCGAGAAAAAATGTCCTCTATTACAATGCGTTTACCGAAGACTTGTTCTTTTGGGACAATGACTTAAATGGCGATGAAGATAGAAAATTAAAAATACACCCCAACGCATTTACAAAATGGGTGCTCGAAGAGCAAGGACAGGGCCCGACAATCATTGACTATTTCCAGAAGCTAACGAATAGCAACGTCGAGCCGCAATTTAGCGCCGATTTTTCTGAAATATACTTTACAAAAAGAGGTGATGCAGAGCATGCGCGAATTAAGATTTCCAAGGGGGAGGAAAGCAATCTGATTTGGTGTGTGTTTTACAGCCTTCTGGAACTCATCGTAGAGGAGTTAGGCACTGCAGCAGAGAGAAGAAGTACCGCTGATTTCAATCAATTAAAGTACGTATTTATTGATGACCCTGTTAGTTCACTTGATGACAATCATCTAATTGAGCTAGCTGTTGACATAGCAAAGTTGGTTAAGTCCAGCTCTGCTGGCTTGCAGTTTATAATCACGACACACAGCCCATTGTTTTACAATATTCTTGCGAATGAATTCAACAACAAACTAGCCAAAGATCCAGATGCTGAAATTATTGATTGGCTATATAGACCAGGAGATTCAAAAAAATACCGTTTTGACAAGAATGCAGATGGTACCTTTGAACTCACGTTACTAGATCGAAAAACTCCATTTTCATATCATCTACATCTGCTGTCTGAGATTAGATCAGCCATTGCCAGTGGCCAGCTAAAAAAATATCATTTTAGTTTTCTAAGAAATATCTTTGAGAAAACGGCCACGTTTTTAGGATATGACCATTGGGAGAATCTACTCCCTAGAGCTGCTGACGGAAATCCAGACCCATTTTTCAATCGAATTCTGAACCTTTCAAGTCATTCTGCGCATGCGGCTGAGGAGGCTGGTGAAGTCGAAGCTCACGACAAATATAAGCTAGAAGAACTTGTTAATTTCTTAAGCAGTAAATATGGATTCTGGAACGAGCCTCAGGAAGTGCCAAATGACTGATTACAAAACCATCACCGAATCGAACAGCTTCATCGTTCTGGATAAATACAGCCCAGAATGGAAGGTCGCTGAAGGCTACCAGAGCGAGGGTGATCTGGAGCGCGAGCTGATTCAGGATCTGGTCAATCAGGGTTACGAATTTCTGCCCACGCTGAACACGCCGCAAGCCTTGCTGGCGAATGTGCGGGTGCAATTGCAAGCGCTCAACAGCGTGCAGTTTGCCGAAGGCGAGTGGGTGCGATTTGTTGAAACCTACCTGGACAAGCCCAGCGACAGCATCGTCGACAAGACGCGCAAAATTCATGATGACTACATCCATGACTTCGTGTTTGACGATGGCCGCATCCAGAACATCTACCTGCTGGACAAAAAGAACGTTACCCGCAACAAGGTGCAAGTGATCAAGCAGTTTGAGCAAACCGGCAGCCATGCCAACCGCTATGACGTGACGATTCTGGTCAATGGCCTGCCACTGGTACAGGTGGAATTGAAGAAGCGCGGCGTGGCGATCCGGGAAGCCTTCAATCAAGTGCATCGCTACAGCAAGGAGAGCTTCAACAGCGAGCATTCCCTATTCAAGTATTTGCAGCTGTTTGTGATTTCCAACGGCACCGACAGCCGCTACTTCGCCAACACCACCCAACGTAATAAAAACAGCTTCGACTTCACCATGAACTGGGCGAAGGCGGACAACACGCTGATCAAGGATCTGAAGGACTTCACCGCCACCTTCTTCCAGAAACACACGCTGCTCAATGTGCTGCTGCATTACTCGGTGTTTGATGTCAGCGACACGCTGCTGGTGATGCGGCCGTACCAGATTGCTGCCACCGAGCGCATTCTGTGGAAGATTAAAAGCAGCTATCAGGCCAAAAACTGGAGTAATACAGAAAGCGGCGGTTTCATTTGGCATACCACCGGCAGCGGCAAGACCCTGACCAGTTTCAAGGCGGCGCGTCTCGCTACTGAGTTGGAGTTCATCGACAAGGTGTTCTTCGTGGTAGACCGCAAGGATCTGGACTACCAGACCATGAAGGAGTATCAGCGTTTTTCACCCGATAGCGTGAATGGTTCTGACAGCACTGCTGGCCTCAAGCGCAATCTGGATAAGGACGACAACAAGATCGTCGTCACCACCATCCAGAAGCTCAACAACCTGATGAAAAGCGAAGCCGATCTGCCTATCTACGGCAAGCAGGTGGTGTTCATCTTCGATGAGTGCCATCGCAGCCAGTTTGGTGAAGCACAGAAGAACCTGAATAAGAAGTTCAAGAAGTTCTACCAGTTTGGCTTTACCGGCACGCCCATCTTCCCCGAGAACGCACTGGGCGCGGAAACCACAGCCAGCGTGTTTGGCCGTGAATTGCACTCCTATGTGATCACCGATGCGATCCGCGATGAAAAGGTGCTCAAGTTCAAGGTGGACTACAACGATGTACGCCCACAGTTCAAGGCCATTGAAACCGAACAGGACGAGAAGAAACTTAGCGCCACCGAAAACAAGCAGGCCTTGTTGCACCCCGAGCGTATTCGCGAAATCACCCAATACATACTGAACAATTTCCGGCAAAAGACCCACCGCCTGCAATCGAACGCCAAGGGCTTTAATGCCATGTTTGCGGTAAGCAGCGTGGAGGCGGCCAAGCTCTATTACGAGTCGTTCAAAGCGTTGCAGCAGAAGAGCGGAAAACCGCTGAAATTGGCCACCATCTTCTCGTTTGCAGCCAATGAAGAGCAGGATGCAGTGGGGGATATTCAGGATGAGAGCTTTGATGTCTCCGCCATGAACAGCAGCGCCAAGGAGTTTTTAAGCGCGGCTATCGCGGACTATAACGAGCTGTTCAAAACCAATTTCAGCGTAGACAGCAAAGGCTTCCAGAACTATTACCGCGACTTGGCCAAACAGGTTAAGGCCAAGGAGATCGATCTGCTGATCGTGGTGGGCATGTTCCTGACCGGCTTCGATGCCCCGACACTGAACACCTTGTTTGTGGATAAAAACTTGCGCTACCACGGTCTGATGCAGGCCTATTCACGCACCAACCGCATTTACGACGCCACCAAGACCTTCGGTAACATCGTCACCTTCCGCGACCTAGAGCAGGCGACCATCGACGCCATTACTTTATTCGGTGACAAGAACACCAAGAACGTGGTGCTGGAAAAAAGCTACAAGGAGTACATGGAGGGCTTTACCGATCTGGTGACCGGTCAGGCACGACGAGGCTTTATGGATGTGGTCAGCGAGCTGGAGCAGCGCTTTCCTGATCCTGCTGCCATTGAAAAAGAAGCCGACAAAAAAGCCTTCGCCAAACTCTTTGGCGAGTATCTGCGCGTTGAGAACCTGCTGCAAAACTACGACGAGTTTGCCAGCCTGAAGGCCCTGCAAAACGTAGATATGAATGACCCTGAAGCAGTTGAGGCGTTCAAAACGCAGCACTATCTGGATGATGCAAAACTGGCAGAGTTGCAGACCATTCGTCTGCCGACTGAGCGCAAGATCCAGGATTACCGCTCAACCTACAACGACATCCGCGATTGGCAGCGGTGCCAAAAAACGGCAGAGGAAAAAGACAAGTCCTCCATCGACTGGGATGACATCGTCTTTGAGGTAGACCTGTTGAAATCCCAAGAGATCAACCTCGATTACATACTTGAGCTGATCTATGAGCACAACAAGAAAACCAGAAGCAAAGCCGAGCTGGTTGACGAAGTCCGCCGTCTGATCCGTGCAAGCCTTGGCAATCGAGCCAAGGAGAGCCTGCTGATCGACTTTATCAATCAAACCGACCTCGATCAGATTGGCGATGCTGCCAGCGTCATCGAAGCCTTCTACGCCTTTGCGCGGATAGAGATGCAGCGTGAAGCGGAGGAGCTGATCAGCGCTGATAACTTGAATGCTGAGGCGGCCAGGCGCTATATCACCAACTCTCTCAAGCGTGAATTTGCCAGTGAAAACGGCACCGAGCTCAATTCTCTCCTGCCCAAGATGAGCCCGCTAAACCCGCAGTATCTGACTAAAAAGCAGAGTGTTTTCCAGAAGATTGCGGCGTTTGTCGAGAAGTTCAAAGGGGTGGGGGGAAAGCTTTAGGTTTGGATATAACTTGGCATTATTGATGACGGAGGAGAGTCGTCTGCAACCTGAAAGATGGTGTTGACTCTCCCCTGCCATCGGCAGGGTGCTGCGATTCAGTTTGACAGTCGCTAATGCAGCCGAAAATGATTTTATTGCAAAGCAGAAAGCTAGCCGATGTAGTTTCAGCTCTTGGCCTTCTTGGCGCGGAAGAGCAGCATGTGCCAACAAATTCAGTTGAGCAAAGAATGAGGGTACCGTTGCGTCGGAAGAGAGTGGCATATGGTTCATGACGAGTTGGAGACTCTCAAGGTTGAAAATCAGCGATTGATTGCCCTGCTCGAACAGCACGGTATTGAGTGGCGGTTGCCTCAGCCATTGCTCTGGCAAGAGCGGGAATCAGTGCAGTCGCGGCTTTCTCCGACAGAGAAGGTGGCGCTATTTCGGAGGCTGTTTCGTGGTCGGTCTGATGTTTATCCTGTTCGCTGGGAAAGCAAAACAACAGGTAAATCAGGCTATGCCCCCGCTTGTGCGAACGAATGGCGTGCCGGGATCTGTGAAAAGCCCCGGATCAAGTGTGCAGACTGTCGCAACCGCCTGCTGAGCCCTCTGTCCGATGATGTGATTTATGATCACCTCGCTGGTCGCCATACAGTGGGTGTATATCCGTTACTGGAGGATGACTCTTGCCATTTTCTTGCCATTGATTTGGATGAGGCTGATTGGCGCGAGGATGCATGCGCGATAATTCGCTCCTGTGAAGAGCTGGGTGTGCCTGCTGCACTGGAAATTTCCCGCTCTGGTCAGGGGGCGCACGTATGGATATTTTTCGCCAGCCGTGTGCTGGCACGGGATGCCAGACGTCTCGGTTCGGCCATCATCAGCCATACCTGCTCCCGTAGCCGGCAGTTGAAGCTTGAGTCTTACGACCGGCTGTTTCCCAATCAGGACACCATGCCTAAAGGTGGCTTCGGTAATCTGATTGCCTTGCCGCTACAGAAGGGGCCAAGAGAGAGTGGTTGCAGTGTGTTCGTCGACACGGAGCTGCGTCCCTACCCGGATCAATGGGCATTCCTGGCGAGCATCCAGCTAGTGGCTGCACACGATATTGAGCCGACTATCTTGCGAGCGACAGGGAGTGCACATCCTTTGGATGTCACCTTCATCGATGATGAGGATCTGGCTACACCCTGGAAGCGGGGTAACTCGCTCGTGAAGAAGCTGGCTGGACCGATGCCAAAGTCTCTTAACGTGACACTGGCCGATCTGCTCTATTTAGAGAAAGAGAGGCTTTCCCAGCCGTTAGCCAATCGTCTGATCCGGTTGGCCGCTTTCCAGAATCCTGAGTTCTATAAGGCCCAAGCCATGCGAATGTCGGTTTGGGACAAACCACGTGTAATTGGTTGCGCTGAAAATTACCCCCAGCACATAGCATTGCCTCGTGGCTGCCTTAATGCAGCTCTCGAGCTACTGAGGGACAATGGTATCGACAGCCACTTGATCGACGAACGTTTCGGTGGGGAGGCTATCAATGTGGCTTTCGCTGGAGCTCTGCGCCTCGATCAAGAAGCTGCTGTGTCGGCAATGTTGCATCACGACATTGGCGTACTGTGCGCCCCGACTGCTTTTGGCAAGACAGTTACTGCCGCCGCTATGATCGCGCGTCGTGGGGTGAACACCTTGGTGTTGGTTCATAGAACTGAACTGCTCAAACAGTGGCAAGAGCGTCTGCAAACTTTTCTCGGTGTCAGCAAGGGTTTGATTGGCACTATCGGTGGCGGCAAGTCCAAGCCCACCGGCAAAATAGATATTGCCGTGATGCAGTCAGTCTCCAGGCGGGGAGAGGTTAACCCGCTCGTTGAAAACTATGGCCAAGTGATTGTGGATGAATGCCATCATGTTGGGGCGGCTTCTTTTGATGCCATTCTGAAAAGAACGAAGGCAAAGTACGTACTGGGCCTGACAGCAACTCCCATCCGTCGTGATGGTTTGCAGCCGATCATCTTTATGCAGTGTGGGCCGATTCGGTATACGGCGGCTAAACCGGAAACGGCTCCACAAGATCTGGAGGTTGTGCCCCACAGGTGGTTTTCCCACATTGAACTCCCCGTCGGCGCAGGTATCCAGGATGTTTTTCGGCAACTTGCTCATGATCGGGAGAGAACCGAAGCCATTGCTGCCGAGGTGCGCAACGCAGTTGCATTGGGGCGTAAGGTGCTTGTCCTGACAGAGCGCACCGAACACCTTGAGGCAATAAAGGCAGCCCTCGACGATCTGATACCTCGACCATTTGTGCTGCATGGGCGAATGTCCAAGCGGCAACGCTCAACGTTGGTGGCCGACTTGGCTGATTTAGCGCCTGATGCACCACGTATTCTATTGGCTACAGGCAAATTGGTAGGCGAGGGTTTTGACCACCCACCGCTTGATACGCTTATCCTTGCGATGCCTGTGTCTTGGCGGGGCACACTGCAACAGTATGCTGGGCGTCTACACCGGGATCATGTGGGCAAAACAAATGTGCGAATCATAGACTTCGTCGATTTAGGCCACCCGGCGTTACTGCGCATGTGGGACAAGCGGCTGCGGGGATATAGGTCTATGGGGTACCGGATTAGTGACGATGACAACAGGGACACAACATCAGCTTCGGTCTGACATGATTTTGACGATAAAGGATGAAACTATATTTTCATGATTATCGGTAAGTGTGGACTGTGATGTCTTTGTCAGGATGATACTTCAGCTCATGGGTTGAACGTAAAATGACCAAATTTGGTGGTTTTGATTGCATATTAGGATGAGACTTTATTTTCATCCCACAGCTGAAAGCCGCATCATAGCTCACTTCTCGCACTGCCATTTAACATAAAAAAGCAGGTTGCGCAGTCAATCGCGGGGGGTGCTTTGGCCATGTGAAAAGGTGCCATCAGCATTGAACCTGATCCCCATCACCTCAAAAGCGGCCAATATTTTATTAGCCGTCTCTCTCCTGATATTGGCCTTCCCTAATTCAAATTCCCTTAGAGCTGTTTTGCTTACTTTGGATAACGAGCAGAAATCATCCCTGGTCATTTTTAGAAATTCCCTGGCATGGCGGCATTGTAGATTTGTAAAGTCGTGAGAGGGGCTATTATAGCCTTGCCGATTTAGCTTTATTCCTATGTCGGTAGTCCAACTAACGGCGGTGGGATATGAAATTCCTAACCTACTTGCTAATTTATGTAATGTACCTTCTTCCTGGTAAGCCTTAATTATTTCTTCATCGGTAATATAATTAGTCATTTTTTAACGCCAGCCACTCTTTAATTTCCTGACCATCAAAAAAGAAATGACCGCCCCCACTAACAGAGTGGATCTTGGGCGGCAATTTCCCATTGATCATTTTTCCACTAAGCACGGCCAATCTAAGATCTGAAATCCTGATTTGCATTAGCCTGGCCGTATCTTCCAAACCCAATAATTGCTCCCAATAATCGCCAGATGCCCTAGAACGCCTTCCAATCTCTGACAATGCCTTTCCATCAATGGAACCCATTAAGCAACCTCCCTGGTAATTAAAGAGTGTTTACCATGTCAGCCGGTGACAATAGGCCGAGCAGCAGATCATAAGCCCAAGCCAACAAAGCGGCGGTGACTCCCATCATCACGAACCCCGGCAGCATTGAATAATCTTCATACAATAGCCAGGTCAGAAGGGAGCCAACAAGAGCCAATCCTGATATGATGCTGAACACCAGCTTAACCGGGAAGCGTAACCACAGGAGCACAGCAAACAACAGGTAACGGAGTATCTGAAGCGCCCCCATTACGGCCACTTTAGCCGCCCAAGCGGCCTTAGATGCTGGGTTTTCATCATCATTTGCTGATGTAGTGATGCCGGGTCGGATAGGAATAACCTTATCTGCCTCACCGCTAATTGAATGAATCCTATCATTTTTTTTCATCTGCCGTACTCCTTAGCTTGTCGCTTTCATGGTACTGCCACACCTATATAATAGGCCATTTTGGCCTATTAGTGTATTTTTTTTCGTATGTACGAAGTTCATTTGTGGCTGTCCATATCATCGAAATGGTGTATATTGATAATCGAAGTATATCACTTCAACAATGAAAAGGAGCATAAAGACGATGAAGAATGCAGCAAAGGCCGTGGTTCTGATGGCTTTGTTTGGCGTCACAACCTCGATGTTCTCCCCCTCTGTGCAAGCTGCATCTGAGGATGAATGCGCGATCTGGTTGTGCCTACCTGGTGGGTTCCCCTCCGGTTGTGGTGGGGCTAAAAGCGCAATGCTGAAGCGCGTTAAAAAAGGGAAAAGCCCTCTCCCCGACTTCGTTTCGTGCGCGGTGAAAGGAGACAGCGGCGGCAGCTCGATGACATACGACTATAACTATGCGGCGGCTATCCAGGAGCAGCGCGTTTGCAAGCGAACCGAACGGCGCGGGCGTGACAATTATCAATGTGTGGAGTGGGAAACCGTACCGGCCCACTATAAGAAAGGGGAGGTTTGCAGGATCAACAACCGAACCGGCACCCACACCCCACGAGGTTGCACCTCAACATATCGCTATGTTGATGTGTTCATTGATGGTGCCCTGGCGGGCGATACCTATTTCTGGCGCTGAGGTCTAGGCTATGGAGCTGTTTACTATCCTGGCCACTTGCTCGGCCCTGACGTTCGGCACGGGTAGCCCTGTCGAACAAGCATACCCATACACAAAAGAGGAGTGCCAACAGGCGGCCTCTGAATATAAAGGGATGCTGACAAAAGTTAAGCTGAATGAAGTAGATCGGGACGCCATAACAAGGGTTGCTTTTGCCGAGGCGGCCAATCAAGGTGATGCCGGAATTGCGGGCGTTGTATATACCATAATTAACCGCTTCGTCAGTGGCAATTTTGGCGCGTCTATTTCTGACGTAGTAAACGCTCCCCGTCAGTTTGAACCAGTTTCCAAAGTTGGCGGCAATTGGAAGAAACTTCCCGAAGTTAATACCGCTCAACGTTCAAAAGTTGACACCATTATTAACCTTGCCCTGGATGGTCATTTACCCGACCTGACTAATGGGGCTCTTTTCTTCCAAAACCCTAAGATTGTTGCGGATAGGGAAAAGAAGGGAACCGTCTCAAAAGGTCTTACTAATTTCGGCGGCTCTGAGCCATCGGCTGTTATCAATGACCATGCCTTTTTTGCCGCTGTTAGTAATGCAGCGCCGGTAACTGTTCAAGTAAATAAAGCGGCTGACATTCCAGAGCCTAAAAAATGGGATGTATTCGGCAATTCCAGAAAGTCGATGAATGATAATAATGCCGCTTGGGATGTATTCGGCGGAAAGAGCACGGGAAATAAATCTGTTTTCGAGGGTGAACAATGAAATTAATAATTGTGGAGAGCCCAGGCAAAGTTAAAAAAATATCTGAGATCCTGGGGGCAGGATGGCGAGTTGCGGCCAGCGTTGGCCACGTTCGTGATCTGCCTGAGCGGGAAATGGGAGTTGAAGCGCCGGACTTCAAACCCAAGTACGTGAAGACTGAACGGGGCAAAGAGGTATTGGCCAAGCTGGCGGGGCTGGCGTCCGGTGCTGAGTCTGTATTTCTTGCAACGGACTTGGATCGAGAAGGGGAGGCAATAGCCTGGCATCTTCAGGCAGCCTTGCGCCTCAACAATGCCCAGCGCGTGACGTTCGCAGAAATCACGCCGAAAGCCATCAAGGCGGCCATCATGGCCCCCCGTTCTGTGAATATCCCAATGGTGGCGGCTCAAGAAGGGCGGCGCGTACTGGATCGCCTGGTTGGCTACATGGTATCGCCCAAGCTGTCTGACATGAGCGGGCGGCCTGGGCTGTCTGCCGGTCGTGTCCAGAGCCCTGCGGTGCGGATCATTGTTGAACGAGAAAAGGCCATCAAGAACTTCAAGCCAACGGCTCACTTTGGCGTTGAACTGCTTTTCAGTGGTGACTGGTCAGCCGAATGGGATTTAAAGCCGTGGCTTCCTGATGGCACTGAATACATTCTCGATGGCCAACTGGCCCAACGGATCGCCGGTATTCGCTCCCTTCAGGTGATCGGCTACGAAGAAAAGGAGGCAACGAAAGCGCCCCCGCCCCCGTTCATCACTTCCACATTGCAACAGGCGGCATCTGTAAAGCTGAAGATGAAGCCAAAGGCCACGATGGCAGCGGCTCAAAAGCTCTATGAGCAGGGCCATATAACGTACATGAGGACGGATAGCCCCAACCTCTCGGATGACGCCCTGATCGAGATTTACCAGCTCTGCAAAGCCAAAGGGTTGCCGATGGTAGACAGACCCCGCACCTGGAAAGCCAAAGGCGACGCACAGGAGGCCCATGAAGCAATTCGGCCCTCTCACTTTGACCTAGAAGAAGCAGGCGAGACGCCAGAAGAAAAGACGCTCTATCGGCTTATCTGGGGCCGAGCCGTTGCGTGTCAGCTTGCGGCGGCTCGATATGCCGTGAGATCTGTCCGTCTGCGGGCAACTGAGCCCCTTGATGGTCGCCCGGTAGAGTTCACCGCCGAAGGTCGCACCATGACGTTTAGCGGCTGGACAGGGCTGTTTAGTGACGATACCGAAGACGAAGACGACAAGGACACCAAGGCCAATAACCCGATCCCCGTTCTTGCACCTGGTCAGCGTCTGAGTGCCGAAAATGGCCGGGTTCTCAACAAGAAGACCCGCGCCCCTTCCCGCTTTACTGAAGCGTCCTTGATTGCCGAACTGGAACGACTCGGCATCGGTCGGCCCAGCACCTATGCGGCCATCATGGATAACATCATGCGCCGTCAGTACGTGGAGGCAGATAAAAGCGGCAAATACCTGGTGCCAACGGAAACGGGGAACCTGGTTATTGAAGCCCTGGTGTCTGGCCGGTTCTCATTTGTGGAATATGACTTTACCCGCGAAATGGAAGGCCGCTTAGACCTGATCGCTCAAGGGCGGCTTTCATATCGTGATGTAGTCAGCGCCGTACATGGCCAGTTAGAACGGGAGTTATCCGGGTTGAAGATCACCGCCGCCCCGTTGCACCCGTGCCCGGATTGCGGAAAAGCCCTACGCAGAATGAAAGGTAAAGATGGTTTCTTTTGGGGATGCACTGGATACCCTGACTGTTCTATCACGCTCCCGGATGCAGCAGGCAAACCAGGCAAACCCAAGCCCAAGCCTCAAGCGTCTGAGTTTGCCTGTCCAAAATGCGGCAAGCCCCTGATCCGAAGAAAGAAAGCGGCAACAGGCGGCAAGAAGGCTTTCGACTTCTTCGGCTGTAGTGGCTTCCCTACCTGCAACGAGAAATTCGACGTTGTGGGAGGAAAGCCAAAATTCACTAAATGACACATCAAAGTGTGGCGCTTTGATTATCAAAATGATATGCTTTGATTGTGTCGGATGGTGATGAATGAACAAAAAAGACTTTTGTCGTAAACCTCGTAAAATGTGCCCACCTGCCACACCAGATGAGCATATTGAAATGGGAAACGAGACTATTAGCGAGCTTGAACTTATCGACAACTTGGCCAGCGGAGCGGTGAAGCGGTTGAAACTCGTTCAAGGTGAAGATTTGAAATTTTGTATATACATCCAACTGAGCTGGAAAGGAGGTGATCTCTTACTGGAAACCCAACGGAAAAAACCCCGTGTTTGGTCAAGTCTGGACAGACTCGCAAAACACATAAACAGCAAATATGGATCTGTTCCTGTTGTAGAACTTTATCTTTGGAGTAAAGAATCAAATGGAAAAAATCGGCGTTGTTGACAATAAAAAAGAAGTATCCAAGGCCCGCCAGGCTATCGCTACCCTGTGGCTGTTCCTGGGGATCATGTTCATCCCGTCCGTCGCCTTTGCGAACCCCATCGCTGATGGTGTCGATTGGCTGCTGGATCTGCTGACCAACGGCATTGCCCGTTCCGTCGCCATCATTGCAATCGTTGTCCTGGGTTATATGGCCTGGGCTGGCCGCCTGACCGGTGAGGCCGCCGTTAAATTCATCGGTGGTATCGTCCTGGTGTTCGGTGGTGCGGCCATCGTTGACCTCATTATTGCGGCTGTGTCCTAACAGAGCTGAGGTGAACAATGGCAACAGCAACAGATCCGCTGTTCGTTGGAGCCACACGCCCATCACTCGTGATGGGCGTTACCTACGAAGCGATCATTATCTGCGTTTCAATTGTCGGTATGCTGTTCCTCGCTACCAATAACCCTTTCTTATTGTTGTTTTATATCCCAATGCACGGGGCTTGTTATTTAATTTGCCTCAAAGACCCTCGTTTTTTCAGGTTCTTGCTGTTGTGGCTTGGGACTAAAGCAAAATCAATATCATGGCGTTATTGGGGCGCGGCCACCGCAAGCCCTCGGGTTAGCACTCGCAAGCAATCACGGAGAATGCCGGGATGAAGGAAAATACTCTACGGGATAATAACTGGCATCGTGAAAATGATGTTTCAGAATTCATTCCCTATGCTGTGCAGCTTAACGAGAATACCGTTAAGAACCACAGCGGCGATTATCTCCATGTGATTAAACTTGATGGTCGAGCGCATGAAAGCGCCGACCCGTCAGACGTTATTACATGGAAAGAGCAATTGAATATTGCCCTTAAAAATATTGCGTCGCCAAATCTCGCCATATGGACGAACACAATCCGCCGTGAGGAAAATACTTTCCCTGGTGGTGACTTTGAGCCTGGCTTTGCGGCGAGTTTTAACGAGAAGTACAAAGCGCACCTGGGCAAAAATAACATGATGGTCAATGAACTTTATTTGACTATTCTTCTGCGCCCTGGTGTGAACAAAGCCGATGGTTATTTCCAGAAGTTTGAGAAAAACGAGCAGGCTATCAGACGCCAGCAACAAGAGGCCATCGAGAAACTGACTGAAGTTTCAAACCTGGTATGCAGTAGCCTTTCATCCTATGGCCCTAAGCTGCTGGGGACATATGAGCGGCGCGGGATTCTTCATTCTGAGGTGCTGGAATTCCTCTCTTTCTTGGTAAATGGCGAGTGGTATCCCAGGGCTTTGCCCCGCCAAGACCTTGCCCAAACATTGGCATTTAATCGCCCATTCTTCGGCTCTGATGCGTTCGAGCTGCGGGGTGTAGTGGATTCCAAAGTTGGCGCAATACTTGGCATTGGCGAATATCCAGAAGGCACCGAAGCGGGGCTGTTGAATGCCCTGTTGTCTGCTCCGTTCCCCCTGGTACTGACGCAATCTTTCAATTTCCTGTCAAAGCCGATAGGGATTGAGCTGTTGCGCCGTCAGCAACGCCGTATGCGCAACGCTGGCGACCTGGCCACCTCACAGATTGACGAGATCGATGATGCCCTGGACGACCTGACAGCAGGCCGCTTTGTATTTGGCGAGCATCACCTTTGCCTGACCGTGTTCGGGACTGACGGGGCCGACCTGAAAAAGAACTTGTCAGACGCACGGGCCGAGCTGGCTAACTGCTCGATGGTTGTCAGCCGTGAGGATTGGGCTGTTGCTGCGGCGTTCTGGTCTATGCTGCCCGGTAACTTTAAGTTTCGCCCGCGCCCTGCCCCGCTGAGTTCCAAGAACTTTGCCGGGTTCTCTAGCTTCCATAACTATCCGACCGGTCGCCGGTTGGGCAACCAATGGGGGCCAGCCGTGACGATGTTCAAGACCACTTCCGGCGCTCCGTTCTATTTCAACTTCCATGAGCCCCTGGATGTAAACAAGGCGAAGAAACAAGCCCAGCTCGAAGCAGAGTTAGGCGCTAACAAAATGGCCGAATCCAAGGAAGAACAAAAGGCGCTGGGGAATACCCTGATTATCGGCCCGTCTGGTTCCGGTAAAACTGTTGTCCAAGGTGTCTTGCTGGCCCAAAGCAAGAAGTTCAACCCGACCCAAATCATCTTTGATAAAGATCGCGGTTTAGAAATTTACGTCCGGGCCGAGGGTGGTGTTTATCTCCCGCTGAAGAAAGGCGTTCGCACCGGCTGCAATCCGTTCCAGCTAGAACCTACCGAAAGCAACCTGCTTTTCCTCGAAAGCCTGGTGAAGAAATGCGCCGGGGGGAAATTCACGGTTAATGATGAACAAGAGGTTTCCCGTGCTGTTCGTGGCGTTATGCGTTTGCCTAAAGCGCATCGCCGCATTAGCTCATGCCTGGAATTCCTCGACCCGGTGAACCGGGAAGGTGTTCACGCCAGATTAGGGAAATGGTGCGGCTCTGGCTCCCTGGCTTGGGTATTCGATTGCGCTGAAGATCAGATTATCTTTGATGGTAATTCGATGTTCGGCTTTGACGTTACCGAATTCCTGGATGATCCCGAAGTACGTACCCCGCTGGTTATGTACCTGTTCCATCGCATCGAGCAACTGATTGATGGGCGACGGGTTCAAATCTTCATGGATGAATTTTGGAAATTGCTTCTGGATGAATTCTTTGAAGACTTGGCCCAAAACAAACTGAAGGTTATTCGTAAACAAAACGGCATCCTGACGTTTGGCACACAGTCAGCAAAAGACGTTCTGAATTCCCCCATTGCTCACAGCATCATAGAGCAGTGCGCCACCATGATTTTCATGCCTAACCCCAAGGCTGCGCATAAAGACTATGTGGACGGGCTCAAGCTGACCGAGCGGGAATTTCAGCTTATCAAAGAAGAAATGCAACCCGGCTCCCGCCGTTTCCTTATTAAACAAGGGCATAATTCTGTTGTCGCGGAATTGGACTTGAAGGGGTTCAGTGATGAACTGGCCGTTATTTCAGGTACTACCGATAACGTGGAGCTGATGGAGCGCGTTATTGCCGAATATGGTAACGACCCGAAAGAGTGGTTGCCGGTTTTCCACCAAAAAAGGAAGTATGGCCAATGAAAATGAAGACGTTAGCCCTTAGCCTGGCCCTCACTATGGGGGCTATTTCCCCGGCGTTTGCTGGTATCCCGGTGACTGTTGTTGCCGACCCTCAAGCGTTGGCAAACCATATCACCGAACTGGCCAAGATGGTCGAGCAGATCCGCCAGCTTGAAAATCAGTTGACGCAGATGGAGCGTGAATATACGTCAATGACCGGCTCCCGTGGGCTGGGTAGCTTGATCAACTCGGCCTATGACAAGGATGTGCTGAAGGATCTCGACCTGAAGGGGCTTATGAGCCAAAACGGCCTGAAGTCGTCCAACGATTACAACCTGGGGCAAGGCGTGGGCGAAGTATTCGACCTGTCGAACAAGAACGCCGCCCAATACTCCGGGCAGGCAACCAAGAGCCTTTCCCAAGCCCAGGAACGCTTTGACGAGCTGAAAGGGCTGGTCAGCAAGGTGAACAATTCGAGCGACCCGAAAGAAGTAATGGATCTGCAAGCCCGGATTGGTGCCGAGCAAAGTTTCCTGCAAAACGAAGTGGCCAAGCTGCAAATCTTGGAGCAGCAGGCCCAGGCCAATGAGCAAATCCGAAGCCAGCGCGTGAAACAAATGGCTGTTGAGTCGTCCGGCTCACTGCGTCAAGTAGCCTGGTAATCGGCACAACATCCAAGAGAGAACGGGAGAGAAAATGAACAAGATGACCGCGATTTCGTACGTACGAAATTTTGCCCTGGTAAGCCTGGCCAGCCTCGCGCTGGCCGGGTGCTTTGAACAAAAGCCGCTCGAAGAAACCAAGTCGGTTGAATTCTATTCGCAGAATTCCGCCGACCGGGCGGCAATGGTCAAGCGGTGCGCCGACAACCCCGGCGAGCTGAAAGAAACCCCCAATTGCGTCAATGCAATGCAGGCTGAGAAGGCCGCAACAAGCGGCTCTCTGAAGAAGCTGAATAACTGGTAAGGAGTCGGGCCATGTCAACAAACCTGTTTGAGCGCATTTTTGCGAATGTTGACGACGCCCTGAATACCTACGTTGTGGATACGGTCGGGAATGTCGTTGGTTTTGCCTCCCCTCTGTTCACCTCGATGATGATCGTCTTTGTGGCCATGTGGGGCTATCTGATGATGTTCGGCAGGGTGCAAGAGCCGTTACAAGACGGGGTTTTCAGGATCATTCGTATAGGTGGCATCATGGCCCTTGGCCTGACGGTTGGCACTTATATGGGTGTTGTCGTGACGTTCCTTCAGCAAGGGCCAGAGCATATTTCGGCTGTCGTATCCGGTGCCGGTGGCACCAGTGCCGACACGCTGGATGCCCTTTTTAGCCAGGTGTTTGCCGTGTCAAAGGCAGCCTGGGAAAAAGGCGGGGTTCTGGATGGTAACTTTGGCCTGTACCTGATTGCCTTGATTGTCCTGGTAATTGGTAGCGGCCTGACGTTGTTTGTTGCCTTCCTGATCTTGCTGGCCAAGTTGATGACTACGGTTCTCCTGGGAATTGGGCCGCTGTTCATCATTTGCCTGCTGTTCAAAGTAACCCAGCGTTTCTTTGAAAGCTGGATCGCTATGGTGTCTAACTTTGGCTTGCTTCTGGTGCTTGCCTCGTCGGTCGGTACGCTAATGACTAGCTTGGCGCAAACCTACATAGACAAGCTGGCCCCCAACGAAGCAGCCGCCGCCGATGCCGCAAACCTCGGGGATGCTGCCATGCTCTGCCTTGTGTTCGCCCTGTGTATCCTGGTGGTTCGTCAGGTTCCATCAGTTGCGGCAGCCCTGGGCGGTGGTATTGCCCTGGCTACGCAAGGCGCGTTTGGTTCAGCTATGAATGCCCTCCGCCCTTCCTCCATGCAACGCGCCTCCCGTCAGGTTCAACGGGAGTACCGCGCCACTAAGCAAGCTGTTACAGCCCCCGTAAGAGCTGGCCAACGAGTAGCATCTGCATATCAAAAACGGTTCGGTAGTGGTAACTCCGTGGCAAGCATGTAACCCAAAAAACTAATAATGCGGGATGAAAAATCCCGCATCAATCTTTTGCGCTTTGACTATCAAAATGGTATATTTTGATTCTCAAGGCGCATAACTTTGATGAGGCATAGGATAATGAAGAAAACCCTTTTGATGATTGCTTTGGCTCTGTCTGCCACTGGCTGCACCCTTTCCCCGCCTCCACCTCCGCAATGTGTGGATGATGGGCGCGGGATGGTTCCGCTTAACCCGGAAATGCTGACCCAGGAGCAGATCAAGGCCGTGAAGGCCAAATACCAGGAAACAACCTGGAAGGACGAACGTACTAAGGGAGCACGGTAATGACGGCTAAAGGTGACAATAAAAAGCCTGGCAAGGGTAAAACCATCGACCAGCAATATTTTGAGGAAGCGCGGGGCTGGGATAGCGATGCTATCGCCAAAACCAAGCAATCAGAGCGGCGGGCCTGGCGAGTTGCTGGCGTGGCCGTGACAGTGGCCATCCTGGAAGCTATCGGGATCTCGTCTGTCCTCCCCCTCAAAACCGTTGAGCCGTTTGTTATTCGGGTTGATAACAATACCGGCCTGACTGACGTTGTAAGCACCCTGAAGGAGAAGGACGAAGGCGTAAAAGCCACAGCTCAAGAGGCGCTGAATAAATACTGGCTGGCGCAATATATCCGGCACCGTGAGGGCTATTTGTGGGATACCCGTGACTATGATCGGGAAATGGTCGGCTTGCTCTCCGCACCGACGATACAACAGCAATATGCCGAATACACCGACCCCCGCAAAAACCCACAAGCGCCGATTGTGGTATATGGCCAAAACTCCGAAGTAGAAACCAAGGTTAAAGCCATTTCCATGCTGAACACAGGGGAGGAGCTGGAAGGCGAAACCCGTTATACCGCCCTGGTTCGCTATACCAAGCAGGTGCGCCGTGCCGGTGAGTTCTCACCGATCACCCACTGGGCCGCGACGATCACGTTTGCTTATCGCAATGAGCCTATGAGGCTCGACGACCGCACCAAAAACCCGCTTGGCTTCCAAGTGATTTCCTATCGCAATGACCAAGAAGCCGGGGGACTCTAATCATGCAAAAGAAGATGAAAGCCCTTCCTTTGGCGTTGCTTCTGGCCAGCTTGGCCGGTTCTGCCCTGGCGGTGGAAATCCCAGCCGGTGGCATCTATGACAAGCGGGTGAAATATATCAATTACAACCCCGCCCAGGTGACAAAAGTAATTGGCCATTATGGCTTTTCTACTCATGTGCAATTTGGTGCAAATGAAGTAATCGCCAATATTGCCATCGGTGATAAAGAGGCTTGGGATGTTGCCCCGGTAGAAAATCACCTCTTTATTAAGCCTCTCGGTGAAATGGCCGAAACAAACATGACCGTTATCACCAACGTTCGGGTTTATAACTTTGAGCTGACCGCCCATGAATCCAAGAACGGCGCTCACCCCATCCCGAACGATATGTTTTTCCAAGTCAATTTCCGTTACCCGGATGAAGAATTGGCCAAGGCAAAAGCAGAGGCAGAAGCCGCCAGACTGAAGGCCAGAATGAGCCAGAACGACGCGCCGAAAGCGACGAACTGGAACTATTGGGCCAAGGGTAGCCAAGATGTGTCGCCAATCAGTGCGTTTGATGATGGCCGCTTTACTTATCTGAAATACCCAGGCAACCGCGAAATGCCAGCAATCTATATCGTTAACCCGGACGGTTCTGAAAGCCTGGTAAATACAACGGTTGATTCCAAACACCCTGACACAATTATTGTCCAGAAAATTGCGCGGCAATTTACATTGCGAATCGGCAACCGTGTTGCATGTATTTTCAATGAAAATTATGACCCGGATGGAATCGCCAATAAGACAGGGACAACAGCCCCAGGAGTTGAGCGCGTGATTAAGGGAGGCCAGTAATGTCAGACCAGAACGAAAAAAATCTACCGGTCGAAGAAGTCGGCGGGGATGAAGTTGATCGCGGTATGCCCAGCATATCGAAGAAAAAACGCCAGCCAGGCAGCGGCGGCGTGATGCAAAAAATCGTCGTGGCCGTTATCGGTATCTTCGTGGTTCTCGCCCTGGTAGCTGTAAACGGCGGCTTTAGCAGTGGCAAGAAGGATGAAGACAAGCCGAAAACTGGCAAGGGGTCAAACTCCGAGGTGGTGAACCGGCTCGGCCCTGCGCCGTCTTTGCCTGCACCGCCACCGCCGCCGAAAGCGCCGGAGGAAGATAAGCCAGCCACCGCCACAGTGGTAAGAACTGGTGACGTTGCACCGCCGCCCCCATCTTCTGCAATGGAGCGCCCAAGAGGGAACAACGGCAAGCAAGAGCCGACCCCTCAAGAGCGCAAGCGTAACCCTTCTTTGCTGGCGTTTGGCAATATGTCAAAGCCTCCCAAGCAAGGGGCTGATGATGGCCAAGGCGGCGCGGCCTACCAGGCTACAGCGGCGGGCGGTGATGGCTCCCTGGCTGAGAGTGACACCGCAGACGGGTTAGGCGCTCGACTGAAGGGGACAACGGTACAGGGCACCCGTGCGGGCCTCCTGCGTGATCGCTCCCCTAGTTCTAACCCCCCCATGTTTTTTCGTACGTACGAAATTTTTCGGTTTTGCAGTGGCTTTTGGCCTTCGGCCAGGCTCACCAGGTCGCGGGGCTCCCTGGCTCGTCGGCTTCCCCTAACTTTGGATTGTGCAATCCAAAAGGCTGCCGCATAATGGTTATAGATTGTGCAATCCAATACACGGAGCAGGGCACTAGATGAAACCAACATTGCAGGCTTACGACGAACTACAGCGGGCATATGATCACTTTAACAACGAGCTGTTTGATGGTGTCCTGCCCGATTGCCTGATCACCCTCCTGTGTGAGTAGAATAAAGTTTCGTTACTAAGTAATAAAGAATCATACTGAGTATTAAAGATTCATACTTAAATGGCAGCGATCAGAGTACACTGCCATTTCTAAAACGTTTATGCCCCATTCCTTCTTAGACCTTGTATCTACTTCAAATTGCAGGCTTCCGTTTAAGGTTACTTTACCTAATGGCGGACATCAGTAATCTATTGGGTTCCTTTTCTCTGTGGCTTTTTAAGCGGATAACTTTTTTCAATGGTGCCGCGTACTTTGAACGTTAACATAGAGGCTCAGGGCGCTATTTTACCCCCTTAAAATAGGCAAAATGAGGGTTTTTAAGATCTTGATTTTTAGTGTTTTTATTTTGGTGATGTGATGTGGCTTTGATGGTAGTGTTGCGTCCAGTTCATCATAGGAGTCAACATGGAAACCTACCGTCACACATATCGACACCACAGTTTTTCACATCAAGATCTAAGTGATATTACTTTCACTGCTTGCACCTTTATCCGATGCGATTTTCGACGTGCTAACTTGCGTGATGCGACATTTATTAACTGCAAGTTCATTGAACAGGGTGATATCGAAGGTTGCCATTTTGATGTCGCAGACCTTCGCGATGCAAGTTTCCAACAATGCCAGCTTGCGATGGCAAACTTTAGTAACGCCAATTGCTACGGTATTGAGTTACGTGAGTGTGATTTAAAAGGGGCCAACTTTTCCCGAGCAAACTTTGCCAATCAAGTGAGTAATCGTATGTACTTTTGCTCAGCCTTTATTACTGGATGTAACCTGTCTTATGCCAATATGGAGCGGGTCTGTTTAGAAAAATGTGAGCTGTTTGAAAATCGCTGGATAGGGACTCACCTCGCGGGCGCATCACTGAAAGAGTCAGACTTAAGTCGAGGTGTTTTTTCTGAAGATGTCTGGGGACAGTTTAGCCTACAGGGTGCTAATTTATGTCACGCCGAACTCGACGGTTTAGATCCTCGAAAAGTCGATACATCAGGTATCAAAATTGCCAGCTGGCAACAAGAACAGCTTCTCGAAGCGTTGGGTATTGTTGTTTTTCCTGACTAGATGCTTACGAATACCTGCTGATAAACTATACACAACATTAATACATTTTCTAATTCAAATCACCAGAGCTAGATCAATACTTCTAGCTCATTCTTGTCCAGAAACGTGTTTGAATGGGGCCAATCAATCTGTGGATGCTCAAGACAACCAGTATGATACTTTATTACTCAGTTGTAGCGTGACTCAGATTTTGTAGTAGGAATTAGTATGAATCTTTATTTCTGGGTGAGTATCATTTAGAACGGTACAAACAGGGTTACTTGACTGCTTAGTATGAAACTTTATTCCTCTCCTACACCTCCAACGAGAAAAACAAACCTATGGCTATTTCAGCCCGGAGAGGTTCGTTAACTCCCAAGGAACCCGGACGGACGAAATCGCCATGAATCCGGCTTACTTCGCCGTATGCCCCCCCGAAGAAATTATGCAAACGCTTTGCCACGAAATGTGCCACCTATGGCAGCACCATTTCGGCAAGCCTGGGCGGCGTGGCTATCACAACAAGGAATGGGCCGACTTCATGGAAGCTATCGGACTAATGCCAAGCAGCACCGGCGCACCTGGTGGAGCACGAACCGGCGACAAGATGGCGGATTATGCCATTGAGGGCGGGCGCTTCTTGGAAGCATATGAAAGCCTGATGACGGATGACTATCGGATCAGTTGGATGGATCGCTTCCCCAGTCGTGAAAAGCTGATGGCAGCAATCGCCAACGGCACCACCGATGAAATGGCCGGGGATCTTTCTATCATGGGGCTGGCTGGGATCTCTGTTGAGGATGGAGAAATCACATTTGAGCCAGGGGAGCGCCCGAATAAGTCGAATCGGGAAAAATATACTTGCCCGCTCTGCCAGGCGAACATTTGGGGCAAGCCTGGCCTAAACGTCCTATGCGGAGACTGTGACACGGCTTTTGAGGCCGCTAACTGACGCGCTTCGCTTGTCGGCCCTCGGTTCGTGGTGAACAGACTTCGCTAGTTCACCACGCCCCAAGGGCTAGATTAAACGCCAAAAGTAAGGGGGCCGATTTTGGCCCCCTTGTTCGTTCTGTGACTTCAGTTGTTCCCGCCATTTGCCAGCTTGCGCCAGGCGGCTAACGTCGCCTGGTAAAAGCTGCGGCCTATTCTCGACGGCACCGCCAGCACAAGCACGGCCACCGTTGCAATAATGGCCAGCCAGGCCAACAGGGTTTGACTGTCCTTCAGCAATGGATAGGCCGCGAACAACAACAGCACTCCAACGGCAACAGCAGCGGCAAAGTAGGTTTTCGCTTTTGCCGTCATGGTCAGCCCTCGATAACAGCAACAAGCTGAACTTGGTTCAGATCAACTTCGATTTCTTCCCCGTCGTCGTCGTACTTCAGCCAGCCCAAACCATATGCAGCGCGGCGACTGGACAACAGGCGAGCCGGTCGCTCGTCATAGCGCACCTGAATGATCGGCTTCTTGATTTTGCCTTGTTGCTCGTCAGCGTTCAGCAGGGCATTAGCCGCCGCATCCGGCCCGCCC